>Ga0153980_1000187_pt1 | contig 31431 bp, 29 predicted proteins | sample TSGA064MetaG_FD_104722 | JGI IMG/M metagenome (GOLD analysis project Ga0153980, IMG submission 104722) | Attine ant fungus gardens microbial communities from Georgia, USA - TSGA064 MetaG | ecosystem: Host-associated > Fungi > Mycelium > Unclassified | place: USA: Georgia, Magnolia Springs State... | reverse complement strand
TCCTCACAAAAATTATGGAGTCATGGTAGAGGAAGCTCCGATCGAAATTACCTCCCGAAACGGTGAAAGTATTGAACTGTATTCAATGGTGAGCTACGCTTGGAAGGCAATCCAAGAATTAACTGAAACCAATGATAAATTAACAAAAAGAATCGAAACATTAGAAAGAGGTGATGGAATTGGAACTAAATAGTATCATGGAAAAGGTAGAATTTCTAAATGGTCGCAAAAGTGAGTTAGAAATTGCGTTAGAAGAAATGGAACATGTTTTAGAGATCGAGACCAAATCTCGTTCAACCCTTGACCGTTATGACCACTTGCAACAAATTTTAAATAAAGCCGTTGAAATTAGACGTGTCGTCAATGGTCTTAACGCAAAAGTTCCTGATATTCAAGAGGATGTTAGGAACTTAATGACAGATTTAGAAGATAAATCATCGTTAGAATCATAACTTACAAAGTGGATGGTGTTAAAGATACTTGTTTGTTAGTAGAAAGCCAAGTTTAAATTAACAGATCCCAGATAGTGGACTTAACTAGCTTAAATGAAGTTACAAACTTGCTATGAAATGTAAATATTACGGTTTGTAAACGAGACTCACTTTTGTTCAGCAAATAAAAAAGTATAAAAGTGATGACAGCCGTTTTAATTAGTAAAAATATTCGCTTTTGGATAAAGTTAAATTAAAATTAATAAGATAGAATTAATAGAAAAGCAGGAGGAATAAATGATGGATATTACAAAAACCGTGTTACAAACGTTAGCTAATCGAATTGGATCATTAGAAGTAGAAAACACTTGTTTAACGGTAGAGTTACAAGCTCTACAAGAGCAAATGCAATCATTGAAGCAAAATGAGAAAATAAATGATGAATCTTAGAAAAATATTTAAAATATAATGAGTTATGAGCATGTATAAAAGTTAGTAAGCTTGTGCTTATTAATAATTAAAACACATCAATTGAATAAAGGGTTGAAGGAAGTAGTAAGCGAAATTGACTTGCTATTGTCGACAGTTTTATTGATGCTTTCAATGAAGTGTTAAATTTTAAATGCTTATGTAATCAGCACCATTTCTCACTAAATCCAATATATGACCTTCTTTGGCTGAATTAAATATGAAATTTGGTATACAGTAATGGTTTACGTGTTGAATGCTCTTACTTGTTAATGCAGGAAATTGAAAGGTCATTAGAAAACTGATAGACTCCCAATAAAGTAATAACTAGAAAAAACTTTCTAGACTCTTTGTTGGGAGTTTTTTTATTTCTAGAACTTGATGATGTCACTATTATTTTGCTGGGGGAGACTGATACTAGGAGGGGTTCAGACTATATACTGCCAATAAAAAGGTAGGGACTTTAATTAATTTAATTTTGACTAGTATCATGTTTAACCGCTTTGTTCATAATCGACATCATTTTACCATGCATAAACGTTACATAGGATAAAGACAAATTATCGCTATACCATTTTTTATTGATAAGAGTTTGATATCATGTGATTTTGTTTAACACCACACATTTAAAAGCTATTAGATGTTTTTTATAAACAATTTGTATGATTGTCTGCGTCTGTATAGACCAGTTAGGGGACATCATCTCATAATACTGTTGATACCAATCACCAACTGTTAGTTTATCCCTATTAAATGTGGAGGATTAATCGTTGTGTACCGTTTTTCAGTTTTACATTTATGTGTTTGTTTGTTGGTGTCAAAATCAGATATTATGTTATAATAAGGATAAACTGTAGGTAAACATTTCTCTATTAACAAATCAATACTGATATTATGGGAGGATCCATGAAAACACTCTGCATGTATGTAAAAGATAATTATTTCTTTCTTGAAAGCAAAGATTTAGAACTCGATGGGTTAAGAATTACTAATCATAATGAAGTCACATACTTTGAAAAGCACGACATCTTTACTTGGAAAATAGCTGCTCGAACAGTAGCTAATATCTTAACTCCAAACCAAGAAGATCGAGCTTTTATATACTATGGTGATCCAAATAATCAAATTTCTTTAAATGATATCACAGTGAATACAGTTGCTCCGCACAACTTAACTGCATCTGTGGATGGACAATTAATTAATTTATATGTCTCACTCGACAACTATTTAAGATTTATGTGGAATCAACATCCATCTGCAAGATCTTATTATAAATCAGCGGAAGTTACTAACGTTTCTTGCATTAACAAAGATACTATTCAGTTAGATATTGTGATTGTATCTAAAGTATTTCCTTTAAAATCAATAGATATGGTTATATCCAGTAGAAGAGATAGTACACAAGAAATCTTTACCGTGATCAACTCTAAATATACAAAAAGTAATGATGATGATTACGCTAATGTATTTTATATTAAATTTAAACCTAGTGAAGTTTTTCCAAAATTAATTCATGTTTTTGATTATGACGACTATAATCTTTCTATTTTTGACTATTGGTTCTATATTGAAATAAATGAACATCCTTTAACAAAATACAAGTTTCGTTTACCAGCACCAATGAATATGTTTGATAGTATATGGTGCCACTCTTCAAAAACAGAAATACTCGTCCTATATTGGTATAAAACACAACTGGGAAACTTTTCTAATCGAATAGGAGTTTTAAAAAAAGATAGCTTTTTGAGATTTGAGTCTGAGAAAAATAAAAAAAATATTCACAATCATAAACCGATTATCCTAATTGTAGAGTATCCTCATAAAGCACAAGATAATGGATTTCTGTTTTTTAAATATTTAATGGACACAAAGAAAGATTTTACACCTTATTATATTATTTCCAAACATTCAAAAGATTTAATAAATTTAGAAAAGTATATGGATAACGTTTTAATCTACAAGAGTCCAGAGCACATTGAAAAATTTTTTGAAGCAGACTTCTTAGCTCACACTCACACTCCAAATTATGCTTTACCTGTTTTAACAACGGAAACAATTAAAAAAAGAGATGATCTTCTCAAAATATTTTTACAGCATGGTGTTATTGGGATGCGAAATTTAGAGTATTTATACGGTAGAAAAAGTAATCCCACACTCATCAATAAATTTATAGTTTCCTCTCAACGTGAGTTGAACATCGTCCGAGATGAGCTATTTTACCCAGAGGAAGATATTAAGCTCACAGGTTTAGCTAGATTTGATTCATTATTACAAGGAAACAACCGTTTGAAATCATTTATTTTTAGAAAAAGAATCTTAATCATGCCAACTTGGCGACAAAATCAAGAATTACTAACAGATGAAGAATTTAAAAAAACAGAATTTTACAATGCTTTCTCTGACTTGATTAATGATCAAAACTTTAGACAATTCGTTGTATCAAATAAAATGAGTGTTAGTTTATATCTGCATCATAATTTTCAAAAATACAATCATCTGTTTCACTCTGATTTTGTCAACATTATTGAATCAGGAACAGTCAGTGTGCAGCAATTATTAAAAGAAAACGGTATTCTCATTACGGATTACTCTAGTGTTGGTTTAGATTTTGCGATACAAAAAAGGACGGTTATGTATTATCAATTTGATCAAAAGCTTATGGAACAAAGAGATATCGAAAAAGAACAAAGTTTTTTGCCTGGTCCAATTTTTAAAACCAAAAAGGAGTTAATTCATGCCATCGTGCATCTTAAGAATAATAAATTAGACAAAGAGTATGAGGATATCATTCAGAAAAATATTTATGCTTATTCAGATACAAATGCCTGTAAAAGAACCTATATGGTACTCAAAGAGTGCCAAACCCTTTTAACCAACCAACGTCTTAAATAGTTTTATTGAAGAGTTCTGTTATTCACAGTACTCTTTTTATTTTATATAAATTGGAAAAATCAAACCATGCTATACTTAGAAAGTGGAGAATGAGTCAATTGCGTCGAGTTTGGGTTATATAAATTAACACATGGGTATTACTTATGGATTTAGCGCTAATCTAAGTGATGAGTTAGATGATGTGTAAACACGATTGAAGAGGGATAACAACAAGCGAGGTAAGAAGAGGAAACTAAGTAAGAGAAACAAATACGAAACCAAGCTTATTTCAAATGAAAGTGTTGAAACCCAGTAACGTGGAGGTTAATGGTGAAGGGCTCATAAAAGGAGCAAGAAACATGTTTTATCACATTCCTGGCAATTACTGTTTACCATGGAATTAACCTTGTTATAGGGTTTATAACAGTTACAGAAGCTACTAGCTATGGAGCACCTAAAAATGGTCATTAACAGTTGACCTGTTTTGTGTCTATTAGCAATAGTTAATTTCAAAAAAAAGTATTGGCGAAGTGCACCAATACTTGTATTTAGGTTTATAATCACGCAAATCAATTTCAACCTATTGACTCTTCATTTATAGCAGCTCCGGTTTAACTGAGTGTTTAATGAAGCTACCATATGTTCAAAGCGGTTTTTAATTCCTTTTTTAAAAACAAAGCCTACAAGTAGATCGTTAAATGAACCTAAAAAACCTTGAGTTTCAACGGTTTCGGTTACCCATAATTTAGTTGTTTGTTCATCAATTACCTCAAGTTCATATCGAGAAACAAAGCGTTGGTTGGAACTGGTGCTTTCAATCTCATAAACTTTATTTTTTTCAAAAGCTTTAATTTCAATCTCAACTTGACCAGATTTATTGGAATAAGCACCGACTGTTTTCTGGACTTTACTTCCCACAGCATTTTCTTCACTAAAATGCTTAAAATCGTTTTTAATGGAATCTAGAAAGGTATTAAAAATGGCTTCTGCTGAAGCATTAATGATGGCATGGTTTTTATATGTGCTTATTTTAATCACTCCTCTATTACGAATCCTTCATTCAAAAGAATCCTCTCTTCTAACATTATAGCAAATAGGATCCCAACAAGTACAGTTAATAATCAGGTATCATAATAAAACTTGCTCATAAATGATAACGATTCCTTTTAAATACGTGTCCCTTCATTTAAATTTTTATTTGCTAAAATGATAAATGGGGCATACATAATGATAGATAAGGTGAAGGTTATCGCTGCTAATTTTTCCATAAATATTCCTCCCAATTATCTTATTTTAAACCTATTTTCATGTTATTATAGTAAGCGATTACAAAATATTACAAGAAAATAATTTCAATTGCAACGACTATAATGGGTAATTATACTAGTACAGTTTCGGATCACACATACGCTCAACGTTGACTTAAAGTGATGAAAAAAATTTTTCTTTTTTTAAGTGGAACTTTGGTTATTTGGGTGTTATCAATTATCTTTCTCTTCATTGACCATCACTAACGCTATAAATTCATTTGAAAACGTCAATGATTACTCATAAATAAATTAGAACCAGGAGGGTTCTATGACCCAGTACAGAAAAATTGCAAATGATCTGATCCAGATGATTAAGCAGCAGAGTTTGTTATCAGGAACAAAATTACCTTCTATTATTAATGAATTAGCTTACCAGTATTGTTGTAGCAAAGGAACGGTCATCAAAGCTTATGAAACATTAGTTACCAAGCATATTGTTTATTCAAAACCTAGAAGTGGTTATTTTGTAGCAGATGACTTAGTTCGTCCTGAAGTTACAAAAGCAGCGGTTTATGATTTGTCAACAGGCAATATTGCAGTTGATTCCATTCCCTTAATGGAAATGAAGCACTGATTAAATATTGCCTTAAAGCTCTACCGTAAAGCGATTTAACGTGGCTTTAAGTGGTGTGGAAACCTTAACAGCCATCCTCCCAGAGCTGTTGCTAAAATCTCATGGTTTTGCCAAAAGGAAAATATATTTTTAAATTTAGGAGTTTTACAAGTTTTGTCGCTCTTAATCAAAATGCCTTTTCCTAACTATAATCAAACGATTTTAATCGAGGAACCCACCTACTCATATGTCATAGACTTATTAAAATTAGAACAAGTACCTGTAAAAACCATTAGCAGGGATAAAGCGGAATTGATTTAAATGAACTAGAAGAGCTTTTTAAAGAGGCGATATAAATTTTTCTACACCGTTCCCCGAAATCACAATCCCCTAGGAACTTTTTATTTGACTTTACAAAGAAAAAAAATCATGGAACTAGCTCATATCTATCATATTTATATCGTGGAAGATGATTACTTCGGGGGTTTAGATGACCTGACTAAATATAAGCCTCTTTATTATTATTTAGAATTTAAGAATTGTCTTTATCTGAAAAGCTTTTCTAAAATTCTACCTTATTTATGAATGGGCTTGGTAGTTATCCCTGATGCTTTAATTGAAGCCTACACTCAACAAATGCAACAGACTTACTACGCCTCTTACTGTATGCCAGCCCTAATTTCACAAGCTACACTAGAAACCTATTTAAAAAATGGGCTATATACTAAGCACGCCCAAGAAGTAATAGTCAGTAATCGAAGTAAACTGAATTTGCTCCAAAAGTACACGGCTAAGTGGGATCCACATCTTGCTCAAATTATAGGTGGGCATTCGGGCTACTACTTCTCAATTAAGTTAGGGAATCAAGTAAATGTTCAAACTTTAATTAATCGTTTACAAAATAGAAACATTCTCGTTAAATCAAACTTAGCAGCATATTATAATCTCAGTCTTTACGATAATAGCATTCGGATGAGTATTTCTATCGTTACAGCTGAAGAATTTAAGGAGGCCATGGAGCTCCTATACGGAGAAATCTTATGTCTCGTGTCTAAGACTTAAAATTGACTTCTTAGGATTTTTAAGGTTATACTTAACTAGCACTTAAGTGACATTTTAAAACAGTGAGGGAAGGTAGACATGAAATTAATAGCCATTGATTTAGACGGAACCTTGTTAGCAACTGATCATTCCATCAGTGAAGAAAATAAAGCAGCCATTAAAAAAGCACAAGCAGCTAATCATATGGTGGTCATATCCACAGGGAGAGCTTTGCATGACACGCAGCACATTCTTAAAAAAGCTGGGCTCCAATGTCCGATTATGACGGGAAATGGGTCTATTTCATACCATGATAAGAAAATTATTAGGCGCTTGGAGATTCCTGCTCATTCACTTAAAGAGATTGTGACTGTACTAGATAACCATTCGCTGTATTACGAAATTTATGGAAGTGAAGGTCTTTATTTTCTTGCAAATGGTCGCCAGATTTTAACGGCTGAGGTTGAGTACTTGCAGCAATGTGATCCAACATTCTCAACTGAATTTGGATCTTATATTATTGAAAGGCAACATCAACAAAAGGGGTGGACCTATTTAAAGAGTAAGGACACACAGTATCTTACCGATTTACAAGTCTATAAAATCTATTGTTATTCATTTAATAAGCAAATGATTCAAAAAGCACAAGCTAGGCTAGCACAAAATACCGATTTTTCAATTATCATCTCAGAAAAAAACAGCTTTGAAGTCGTAAATAAGGAAGCTAACAAAGGAGCTGCTTTACTCCATTTAGCCCAGCACTTAAACATTTCACCTGAACAAATAGTGGCAATAGGAGATAATTATAACGATCTAGCCATGTTTAAAGTAGCAAAAGTTAGTATCGCCATGGGAAATGCTGATGAAGAGATTAAAAATCAATGTACGACCACCACTTATACTAATGATGAGCATGGAGTTGCCCACGGGATTGAACAATATATTTTAAAGTAATTTATATTTAAAAAAACATCACTTATTTGTATGAATTCTCCTTAATTTTACCAAGATACTATACAAAGTATAGTTGAGGTGATAAAGATGCAAAAAATAATGAGTTTACTTATGTGCTGTTTTTTTCTGATGGCATGTTCCGACGATCAAGCCAATATGCAAGAGGAAGAGCCAGTAACTAAAATTATTCATGAGTGTCGCTGTATGGTAAATGAAGAATCAGGGACAGAGACAGAAGATGAACTTGATCTTTCAGAAGCTCAAGAAGGTGAAGATCAGCTTTTGGAACCTGAAGAAGATGAGCAACAGCCGTTGGAACTCGAGGAAGAGGAAACAAGCAACGGTTCTGGTTTTAATGAATCCAATGGAAATATGAGCACGTATACAGTTCAGGTTGGCGATACTTTAAATAGCATTGCTGAGCTATTTAATGTTTCAATCGATCAAATTCAAACTTGGAATAATTTAAGCAGTGTTAATAGTATTTATGCAGGACAAGTCTTAAATATTTTTACTACTGCTGAAATGGCTGAACCAAACGATGAGTTAAATGTGACTGAGGCGACCATAAACTACATCTTAAACGGCCAAGAAGGCAAACCTGAAGCAGAGCGCTTAAATTGGAATGAACTATTTTTATACGAATTATCCATAGAAGATCTATATCAGCAATATATAACAGCCGGTGGAGAAAGAGGTAATATCGAAAATTTTGCTCAATATTTAACTTTAAATGCCCCTATTTTAGACGATTGGGAAGAAAGGTTTAAAGGAGCCATTTATCAATCCTATAATCTAGAAATTACAAATATGATTCCTTTGGGAGACGATTTATATCAAACTTATATCGATGATGGTGGGATAGCAGTGGCTCACGTTATCGTTTCAGCTAGAACAGGGTATTATTATTAAAAACTGATTTTTTTCAAGATCTCGTTATTTAGAGGTCTTATGAATTTGACATTCAATTAAATCATGATAAAAGATGAGTTGTGATCTATAACTCATCTTTTGAGTCAGAAAGTTACCAAGATCGTTACGGAGCAAGTTTTCAGTCATATTACATCGATTCAACCTATTTAGCTTATCGAAGAGAAGAATAGGTGTTCATTCAGACAATAAGCTGATTTGATTCTGAAATTTCCTAATATCAAGATTTATTTTTTTATGGGCAATAATCGTTGCGCAGTAAAGAGTTTTAGATTCAAAAAACTAACTTTAAGCATGAATTAATTGTTGTTGCCGTTGAAATAAATCTAAAAAAGCATCCGAATAATCTGAAACTTTAATCAGAAATCAGAATTACAGTTATGGAGTTTAACTGGTTAAAAAAATGTTGTCTTAGATTTTGATTGTTATTATATTGTTCATGTTGTAAAAAAAATTCCGCCAAATCGTCAACGATTTATGAAATCGTTGCTTACTTTGGCGGAATTTTTTTCATTTTTTGATGTTTACTCTACGACAACAGCTGGTAAAAGTGGGGCTGTGTTGGCTAGTTTTTTTAAGGAGCTGCTCCCTATTGTTTTAAGTAATTTTTTTGCTGTTGGAGTTACAACCAGGGCACTGTAGTGATGATCTATCGCGACCAGATGAGCTAAGCCTAATATTAACAGCCTTTTGAGTTGGGTTATTTTTCTCTGATCATCAATAAGCTCGATAAAAGCAAAGGATGTTTTCTCAATTAAAACCCCTTTTTTAAACTTATATAAAGTTTTATTTGATAAGTTTGCAGGAACAGTTAATAACTTTTTCTGCTTAGCCAGCTTCATAAGCTCTTTAAGTTGTAGGTAATCATTATATGTGAAGCAGAGAAAGTTTTTTTCTTTAAGGTTGCTTAAAAAGATTTTAATTTCAGTTTCAAGACTTGAGACATCATAAAAATGAGTGGTACGAAAAGTTTTAGCATCATGCAAGAGATTAACTTTTTTAGAAGCGACCGTAACATTAACAAAGCGTTTTGAATCACTTTTTAACGTAAATGTAGCGTTCACTAATTTATGTTGAGCATCACTGGTTAAAGCCAGTAAGTTTAAGTGTTGGAACGTGGTACTTTCCAGTATTTCTTTTAAGGTCATACTAAAATTATTTAGAAAAAATTGCTGGTCTTTAAACGCCCATAAATACTTTGTTTCAGGACATTCTTTTCCACCCAGATCTCGCTTTGCAAGCACATTTTTTGTGTCCACTAACAAATCGAAATATAAATTAAAATCAATCTTCTTGGTTTGATCAGCATATAAAGTTTTGTAGTGCTTCGCTAAGCCATGAAATAGATGAGTGATGAAAATCAGCGAATAAAGTTTATTGATAGGATGTCCACTAATGTAGCCTTTTTTAATCATCTTTTGAACAAGGTTTACATATTCAGGATTAACAATGACACCTGAAACCTGTTTGTTTTTATTTTTAACGAATACCTTTTGCTCTTTAGGAGAGAGATGGTTTTTTTTGAATAAATTCTTTTCTACCAATAAATGTTGTTTTTGACGTTGTAAGTGTAGGGTACTCATGTAAAATAAATAATCTTCAAGTTCAAATGAAAACAAAAGATTGGCGTGGCGATCCTTTAAGTCTTGATGTATTTGTTGTTCCAAGGCTTTAAAACTTACATAGTTATTCGTGTAATACGTCCAAAGATGATTGTAGCTAAAGGTTGCATGCGAACTAATACGAAACATATAGGAATTATTTGATTTATTGGAGACGAAGACAGCATAAACACTTGCGCTTTTATTTGTAAATTCTAAGGTGAGCAAGCTTAAACCTTGAGGTTTTGCTCGCTGTAATAAGTCTTTTACTTTTCTTTTAAAAGTTAGTTGATCATGAATATGGCTTTTTCCATCTTTAAATTTCCAAGTTAACAATTTCAATATCGTTTCCCTCCCTTCTGATTTCCAGCTTTAATTTATTATTATAGCATCAGTTAGGATATAATGTGAATCTTTATAGGATATTTTGTGTCATATTGTCTATTATTATGGTGGTTTTAAGACCAGATCATAAACAGCTATAAATGCTAGTTGTCTCATTTAGTTGCTTTTTAAAGTTGATATTTTAACAGCTTAAGCAAAAAGATAAGGATACTAGACTTTAGGTTTTGGGTATTCAGGCTACTACTAAAAACCATCTGGATGTGAAATGGAGTCAATTATATCTTCATTAAAAGGGTAATAAACGGAAATTATGTAAATCAGCTTAGTGTTCATGTCATATACGGCTTAAATAGCGTAAAAAAGTAAGTGACTCATGAATCATAATCAACTAGGATAAACCTATTGATTCGTGTTTGTTTATGGCGTTCAACCATAAAAGCTAGAAACTTTAAGTTTAATTTTACAGATAATTATAAAATATTTGGGAACAGTAAATATATATCAGCTACTGATAAGGGCAGTTCATATCTTTTAACATAAAAAGATGTCATGAAAAAAGCCAGGGTCCGTAAAAGCTCAACTTTTAACGTAAAATGAGACGGAGTTTTAAAACCTAATAGCTTGCTGTCTGGAAAAAAGTTTTTCTAATAGTAGGTTATTGCCATCTTTATTTAAAAGTCTGATTTAACTAGTGTCAATCATAATATGATAAAGCTAGACAGGCACTGTGTAGTGATTTTATGAGGTTAAGGAGTGAATAAGTTATAAAAAAACAGCTTAGAAAAGTGTGCTAAAAGTCAACTTCTTTTATTAATTAGCAATCAAAAAATTATTAAAATATGGAAATAATAATTTAAAGAAAGCTAAGCTAAATTCGTTACAAGTTATATTTGTAATTATTTTGTAACGTTATTTTAGTTGTAAAAATATTTGACTTTAAGAAAAAATAATGTAATAATAATAGTACAATCCATCTGACAGCGTTTACTGGATTGTGAAGAAAATGAAGGAGGATTAAAAATGAAGTTAAAAAAATTAACCCTATTAACGATTATCTCCTTAGCAGTTGCAGGAACATTAGTTGCTTGTGGACAAACGGAAAAAGAAGCTGACACAAGCGGAAGAACTCCACTAACAATTGCAACTTGGGCTAATGAGACGGAAGCAAAAGAGTTTGAAGATATTATTGCAAGTTTAAATGAAAATCAAGATCAATATGAATTGACACAAATGGTCATACCATCTGATTACTATACGAAAATCCAAACGATGATTGCAGGAGGGCAAGCGCCAGATTTAATGTGGTTGGCACAGGAATATATTTCTGCATATGCAACCAATAACGCGATTGTTGATTTAACAGAAGGTTTAGCAGCTCAAAACCAGATAGATATGGATGACTTTCTAGAAGGATCATTAAATACTGCTATGTATCAAGGAAATACTTACGGTTTACCTTGGATCGGTCAACCTTTTGTTGTGTATTACAACAAGACGATGTTTGAGGAGCAAGGGATAGATCTTCCGACTCTTGATTGGACGTGGAATGATTTTAAAGAGACAGCTAAAAGCTTAACTGGCGATGATGTTTTTGGTTTTGGTACAACTGGGAACCCACCACTTGCTGTATTTGCTTGGGGTGAAGGTGGCGAACTAATCGATGTAGATCGTCAAGTTTTGTTAGACTCAGAAGCAACTGTTCGTGGTTTAGAAGTTGCTAACAGCATTATTAACGACCCAGAGGTGACCATGCCTCATGCAGAGATTCAATCCATGGGAACTGAGCAAGCCTTTTTAAACGGTGCTATTGGAATGATGGTTGGAGGAGCTAATGACGATGTGGAAAGAAAAGTAGAGGAAGCGGGATCTGAGTTTGAGGTCGGGATGGCCATTATGCCAAGCGGATCAGAGCAACACGTAACCTTTAATTGGACTGCCTCAACAGTTATTTCGTCTCAGACTGCAAATGAAGAAGTGGCTATGCAAGCTTTATTAGATTTGACGGAAGCGATGTTTGATTGGAAAGTTCCAGCTCCTGTAAAATCGAAAATTGAAAATATCACTGAAATAAATCCAAGTAAAGCCTATGCTATTGACACGATCTTAAAATCAGCTGAAATATCTCGTGGCTTTAATAATATGCCTGAGCAAAACGAATTAGGTACAATTCAATGGGAACAGTTAGACTCAATTATTTTAACAAATAATAATGGGAATGGAAATCTTGATTTAGGTGAACTAGCACGTGATGTTGCCCAGAGATTTAGAAACATATTAGAATAATTTAATTACGAAAGAATGTCCCAAAGATTTTGGGACATTCTAAATATAACTGAGAAAAGATAAGAATATCTTCAACTTTTAGATAGAAGGGTAAGCTGTGTATGAAAAATTTATCTGAGCTTAATAAAGAAGAGAAAGTGAAAATTTTAGTAAGTGAACGAGCTAAGAAAAAGAAGAAAATAAGCGAAGGTTATTTCTTTATTGCCCCTTGGTATGTGGCTTATGCCTTATTTGCTTTAATTCCAATTGGAATGTCAATCTATATGAGTTTCATGGATTGGCCCGTTATTGGCGAAGCTAGTTATGTAGGGTTGGATAACTTTAAAAATATTTTCCGAGATGAACGTTTTTTCAACTCATTGTGGGTTACGATTAGGTATGCCATCGTGGCTGTCCCTTTAGGGATGATAGCTTCATTTTCTGTTGCCATGATCATGTCATCTAAAACCAAAGGACTCAATTTTTATCGAACGATTTACTACTTGCCAGCAGTTGTTTCTGGAGTCGCAGTAGGTGTTGTTTGGAGATGGATCTTAGATCCTCGAAACGGCTTGCTCAATAATTTTCTTGCCGTGTTTGGGATTAATGGTCCCGGTTGGCTAACGGATCCCAATTGGGTGTTGCCTTCATATGTCTTGATGAGTTTATGGGGAGCTGGCGCTGGGATGTTGACGTATTTAGTAGCTTTAAACGAAGTGCCTGGAGATCTTCACGAAGCGGCTTCCTTACAAGGTGCTGGGTTTTTCCGTCGGTTATGGAGTGTAACCTTGCCTTATATAAGACCGATTTTATACTACAACTTAATAATGGGAATTATTGGAGCCTTTAAAATGTTTAATAGTGCTTATATTTTAGGTGGAGCTGGAAATGAAGGTCAATTTATTCTCTTAAATATATTTGAAACAGCATTTAGTCATTTTAGAATGGGATACGCCTCTGCCATGTCTTGGGTATTTTTAGTCATTGTCCTCCTAATTACTTTGCTTGTTTTTAGGTTTACAGACTTTTGGAAGTATAGTCAATCAAATGAAGAAGAATAGGGTGTGAAATAATGGAGCTAAATCGGTCCTCACTGAGTAAAGAGGAGAAGTTAAAAGAAATTATTCGCTTAAAAAAGCAGCAAAAGAATGTTAAGAAAATGGTGACCAGTACGTTAAAGCATTTAACCTTAATTTTAGTAGCCATTTCCATGTTAGCTCCTTTCTTTTGGATGCTTTCGACTTCTTTAAAGACATCTAGTAATGCCCTTGCGGTACCACCTCAATGGATTCCTAACCCAGTTTATTGGCGCAGCTATATTGAAGTATTTCAACGAGTGCCGTTCTTGCAATATTTACTGAACACATTATACTACTCATTGGGTAATACCTTTTTTGAAGTGGTGGTCTCCATTGTTGTTGCTTATGGATTTGCTAGATTTAAATTTAAAGGTAAAAAAATACTATTTATGTTTTTGTTAATTACGATTATGTTACCAGGAGAAATTACCATCGTTCCCGGTTACATTTATTGGGTTCGATTAGGACAACTATTCAACACGACTTTTATTAATACGTATATTCCCCTTATTTTACCTGCCATAGGGGGTCAAGCGGTTCATATTTTCTTTATGAGTCAATACTTTAGAACAATCCCTAAAGATTTTTCTGAAGCTGCTTATATAAATGGAGCCAGCAGTTGGAAGATTTTATGGAAAGTTTATGTGCCAATGTCAATGCCAGCTATTATTACCATTACAATTTCATCATTTATGGGAACTTGGAATTCGTTTTTAGCTCCTTTAATTTACTTAAATGATATGGAAAAATTTAATGTTCAAGTTGGTTTGGCTATGTTTCAAGGTATAAATGGTGAGAATATTAACTGGGCCTTGTTAATGGCTGCCACAACCATCTCTATTCTTCCCATTATTATTTTGTTTTTCTCAATGCAGAGATACTTTATTCCTTCTAACAAAGCGGATGGAGTTAAATAGAAAGGAGTGTCCATTTTGTTGTCATCCGTGCAAAAGCTATTCCAAAGTATTCCCATCTATATCTATCTGATATTAATCTTCGCAGCCGCTGGGAATTATACGATTCCGTACATGATGGAAATGAATCAAAATTATGATCAGATGTTGGAACAATTTCAAGATTTAGAATCAGTTGTTGAACAAAATCAACACTTAACTGAGTGGGAGTTGTTACAGTTGATTAATGGGCATTATCAACAAAACGGTCAAGGCATTTATTTTAAAGAGATGGATATTGAAATAGGGACACCAAGATATGAATTGATCTTTGAATTTAATGAGATGGTGATCTCAGATGAATATAATCGTGGTGAATTATCAATTCAAGAACTATTAATTGAAATCCAATCTAATGTCTTACAAATGAAAATCATTCATATCGCTTTGACTTTAGTTAAAAACCTGATGTATGTAGGATTTATTTTACTAGCTTTAATAATAGCCATCCAATTTTTGAGTCGCAGAGCTATTAAATTTAAAATGGCTTTTAAGTATGCTGGCATTTCAGTCTTATTTGGAAGTCTGACGATGTTGTTAATGGCCCAGGTTAGTACTATACCCGTTAATATTTTATTTATGGCAAGCTTTTTATTTGTTGCTTGCTCGTATGCTTTGTTATGTTTGAGTGAATTTAAAAAAGCTATGACTGCCGATTTTTTAGGAGAGGGGCGTATTGATTATGACGTTTATTAAAATGAATGATATTTATAAAGTTTACAATGAAAAAACATTGGCTATTGATAACTTTAATTTGGAAATTGAAGAAAATGAATTTGTAGCTCTAATCGGTCCATCTGGCTGTGGTAAATCAACTCTATTGAGAATGATTGCCGGCCTAGAAGATATTACTCACGGTGATTTAATCATTAATGAAAAAAGAGTTAATGATATTCACGCCAAAGATCGGGATATCTCGATGGTTTTTCAAAACTATGCCCTTTACCCTCATATGTCTGTCTTCGATAATATTGCTTTTGGTTTAAAATTAAGAAAAGTTAATAAGGAAGAAATTAAACTAAAGGTTGAAGAGGCAGCTGAAACATTAGGGCTAACTGCTTATTTACAAAAAACTCCTAGTGAATTATCTGGCGGTCAAAGACAGCGAGTCGCTCTCGGAAGAGCGATGACTCAGGATTCAAGTATCTTTTTAATGGATGAACCTTTATCCAATTTAGATGCTAAACTGAGAGGCAAAATGCGAATGGAAATTTTAAAACTTCATCGCGAATTAGGAATAACCACGATTTATGTTACTCATGACCAAGTGGAAGCCATGACGATGGCGGATAAAATTGTCGTCTTAAAGGATGGCGTTGTGCAACAAATCGGTAGTCCAAGAGATTTATATTACAATCCAACCAACAAGTTTGTGGCCACGTTTATTGGTGATCCTGAAATTAACTTGTTGGATGTAGAAATTAAGGGTGCCAATTTAATTATTGATGAAAAATCATACCCTGTCTCAGAAAAATATAAAGCTAAACTTGCTAAATATGAAGGAAAAAAAGTGACGCTAGGCATTAGATCAGAAGATATTAGAGTTGAGAATCTTTACTTAGCTAATCATCCCGATTACTTACTCAAGAAAAAAATTAACCTCGTAGAAATGCGGGGAGATAGTTACATCATTGCAACTGAACTAGCTGGCGTCGATTTATATTTAAAAATTCCTTCACATAATACTTACACAATTGATGATGAAATAGAATTTATTCTCAATTTGGATAAAGCTTTGTTTTTCGATATTGAAACCGAAGAACGAATTAAGTAAGGTGAAAATATGAATAACTGGTGGAATGAGACCGTATTTTATGAAATTTATATGCCTTCTTTTTGCGACGGCAACGGCGATGGAATGGGTGACTTTAAAGGGATAACGTCAAAATTAGACTATCTTAAAGACCTAGGGATTGGCGGAATTTGGTTGACTCCTTTCTACCCATCACCTAAAGTTGATAATGGATATGATATTGCGGATTATTATGGCATTGATCCTGACTACGGGACCTTAGAAGATTTTGAAGTTTTTATTGAAGAAGCTCATAGACGTGGAATTAAAATAATTGCTGATTTAGTCTTGAACCATACCTCATCAGAGCATCCTTGGTTTCAAGAGTCAAAGTCAGCTAAAGATAGTCCTAAAAGGAATTGGTACATTTGGGAAGATCAAATTCCAAATAATTGGGAATCTTTCTTCGGTGGTAGTGCCTGGGAATTTGATCCAACAACCCAACAATTTTACTATCATGCCTTTGCTAAAGAGCAAGTGGATTTAAATTGGGCCAATCCTGAGGTTAAAAAAGCCATGTTTGCCATCATGAAATTTTGGCTAGATAAAGGGATTGATGGCTTTCGTTTAGACGTGATTAATTTTTTAACCGTTCAAAAAAATTGGACTAACAATCCTTTCGATTCACAAAAAAATGAACAGATCCATCTCTATGATAAAGATCAAGAAGGAGTCATTCCAATTATTAAAGAAATTGCTGATTTTGTTCATTCGTATGGCGATAAGTTTTTAGTTGGTGAAGTGGGCTCTGAAGATTTAAACGTCTTAAAGGCGTATAGTGGAACTGAGCTCTTGGATGTGGTCTTTAATTTTAATCTAGGAAGCCTTGAAAAATGGGATCCTAACCGAATGTATCAAGAAATTCAAAAGATGAATCAAGTTTATGATCAATCACAAATGCCCACTTTATTTTTCTCAAGCCATGATATGTCTCGTTATATTTCAAGATTTGCAAGTGGTGGAGTGGAGGAAGTACGAGCGCGATTAGTGGCCACTTTAATGCTGACGGCTAAGGGAGTTCCTTTCATTTATTACGGTGATGAGATTGGAATGCGAGATTTGCAAACTGAACATATTTCTTTGATGAAGGATATTCAAGGCATGATTGAGTATGACCTCAAGTTAGCAGAAGGGTTATCAGAAACTGAAGCTTTAGAGCTTGCTAATAAGAAGAGCCGCGATAAATCTCGTTCTCCTATGCAGTGGAATCAAGGCGAATTTGCCGGTTTTTCAAAAGTTCAGCCATGGATCTCATTATCGAAAGAATCACAGATCATTAATGTCGAACAGCAGCAACAAGACTGGCAGTCGCTGTATCATTACTACAAACAATTAATAACACTCCGCAATCAAGAAGACAGCTTAAAGTATGGAAATTACTCTTTGCTTGAATTAAAGGATGAAGTTATGTCGTATGTAAGAGAATATCAAGATGAAAAAGTATATATCAGCTTAAATCTAGGTCATCAAGAACGAAAAATCGACGTGCCAGATTCGTTTAATCAAATGCTTTTATCCAGTATCCAGAGTCGTGAGATTATGGATAAACAATATACGCTTCTTCCTCATGAAGCGGTCATTATGAAGGGAGCCCCGTTAAAATGAAACTAAATAAATCAGGAGTTAAAACGTGCAGCATATTATTAAAAGAATTTGCCGATAAACCTGAACCGACTAATCCTCAAAAATTAGTATTTGAAGGTGTAGGAGAAAACGATGTTTATAATATATCAGCTCCGTTTTTACTTGACGGAGAAGACCTTATTGCTGGGCGAGTAGAGGCCCGAGATAGCGAACATTCGCAAGTTATATTTTTTGTTCAAGCAGGAGAAAAATGGGTTCCTAAAAAAGGAGCTCCGATCTTCCAATTACAAGATCCGTTTTATACGAAAATAGGTGGAGAACTGGTAATAGGTGGTGTTGAAATCTATCCGCACCCGGAAAATCATGAGGCTTTAGCTTGGAGAACTGTTTTTTATAAAGGTCAAAATCTCTCGAGTTTAGAAGTATTTTTCAAAGGCCCTGATGGGATGAAAGATTTACGCTTAGCACAGCTTAAAAGCGGTGAAATTGCGATTTTAACGCGACCTCAAGGTGAAAAAGGCGGGCGCGGTAAAATTGGATTTACTAAAGTGGACTCCTTAGATCAGCTAACTTTAGACGTTGTCAATCATGCCCCCTTATTGGAGGGACAGTTTATCGATGAAGAATGGGGAGGTGGCAATGAAATTCACTTGTTAAACAACGGCTTATTAGGTATTTTAGGTCATGTTGCTTGCTTTGATGAACAAGGAGATCGTCATTATTATCCCATGGTATTTGCCATCGATCCTGAAACTGGTGAATTTTCCGACATGGAACTGATAGCTACTCGCTCACAATTTTTACCTGGAGCAAGCAAGCGTCCTGATTTAATTGATGTTGTCTTCAGTGGTGGGTTAGTGCGTAACCGAGATAAAACGGCTCATTTATATGCTGGTATTAGCGATGCTGAGGCTCATTGTCTGACCATTCCTGATCCCTTTCTTAAATATGAACAATAACACGTGTCATCACAATTAGTAAGAGGAGAGAAAATGATGAAAATTTACCGTTATGAAGAAAACCCGTTAATTACCCCACTTGATATCACTCCCCACCGAAGTGATTTTGAAGTCATTGGAGCGTTTAATGCTGGTGTTGCTGAGTATCAAGGCGAGGTCATCTTAATTTTACGAATTGCTGAAAGGCCCATTAGCACTGATCCAGCAATTGTTAAAGCACCGGTGTACAACGTTGAGACGCAACAATTAGACATCATTGAATTAGATATCAATGATAAAACTTACGACTTCTCTGATCCCCGAATGATTAAAAATGTCAATAAAAGACAGGATTTTGAATACTTAACTTCGCTGTCTTATTTAAGAATTGCTCGCAGTCAAGACGGTCGTCACTTTACTATTGATGATCAACCTTTTATCTATCCTTCAAATAAGCATGAGACTTTTGGAATTGAAGATGCTCGCGTAACGAAAATTGATGAGACTTACTACATCTATTTTAGTGCTGCATCACCTTTTGGAGTAGGAGAAGCGATGGTTTCAACCAAGGATTTTGTCAACATTGACCATCACGGCCTAATTTTTGCTCCTGAAAATAAAGATGTTTTAATATTTCCGGAAAAAATTAATGGCAAATATTATGCCTTGCACCGTCCAAGCTTAAAAAGTGTTGGAGATCCAGAAATTTGGATTGCTGAATCAACTAATTTACTCCATTGGGGGAATCATCAACACGTTTTAGGTCTGCGCCCCGATAAATGGGATAGTGGTCGCATCGGCGGCGGAGCTGTTCCCTTTAAAACGGAAAGAGGATGGTTGGAATTGTATCACGGAGCGACACCTGAACATCGCTATTGTATGGGAGCCGTTTTATTTGATTTAGAAGATCCTACAAAAGTAATCGCTCGTTCTGATGATCCGGTAATGGAGCCTGATGCTGACTATGAAAAAGAAGGTTTCTTTGGAGATGTTGTTTTTTCTTGTGGTGTCATCGTTGAAGGAGATGTCGTTAAGATGTATTACGGTGTGGCAGATACTTCAATGGCTTGTGCGGAATTGAGCCTAAAAGAAATCTTAGATTCCTTAGTAGAGGTGTAATCTCATAAATGTGCTAATAATCAGAAAAAGCGATCGCTTTTTCTGATTTGTATATTGTTGATTAATTTTAAAATGCTAGCTAAATCAAGCTAGCAGTGATTTAAAAATTTAGTGAGGTGATAACATGATAAAAAAAGAGCCTTTATTTTTACAGCCTGTTTTTCAAGAGCGGATTTGGGGCGGTACGGCTTTAAAAGATGTTTTTAATTACGAGATTCCCTCCTCAAAAACCGGAGAATGTTGGGCTATTTCAGCTCATGAAAACGGTATGGGAGTTATTACTAACGGCGCTTATAAAGGGAAAACATTAAAAGAATTATGGGAGCAGCATCGAGAATTATTTGGACAGTTGTCAGGCGATAAGTTTCCTTTGTTGACAAAGATTTTGGATGCTAACGATGACTTATCTGTTCAAGTCCATCCTAATGATGAGTATGCTTCTGTAAACGAGAACGGCGAATTAGGAAAAACAGAGTGCTGGTATATCATCGACTGTCAAAAAGACGCTGAAATGATTTTTGGACATCAGGCGCTGACAAAAGCGCAAGCACAAGACATGATTGAACATAATCAATGGTCAACTTTTTTACGTCGCGTTAAAATTAAACCGGGAGATTTCTTTTACGTTCCAAGCGGAACTGTCCACGCATTATGTAAAGGGACTTTAGTATTAGAAACGCAACAGAGTTCCGATACTACCTATCGTTTATATGACTACGATCGAACTGATGATCAAGGCCAAAAACGAGAACTCCACTTAGAAAAGTCATTGGATGTAATGACGATTCCTCATCAAGAATCTTCAATAAATATTAAGGTAGAAGAAAGAAAAGAAGCGACGATCACTAACTATGTCCAAAATGAGTTTTTCTCAGTGTCCAAATACGAAATTAACGGCAGTGAAACATTTTCTCAAGATCAACCTTTCTTATTAATAAGCGTGATAGAGGGAAAAGGTATGATAAATGAATACCCCATTGCTAAAGGTACTCATTTTATTTTACCAGCACAGTTTGGTCATTTTACCCTTAAAGGAAATCTTCAATTAATCGTCGCTCATTTATAGACGGATCAGGGTAGAGACTAGGTTATTTAAATAAGGATAAAGGTCGGTGAACGAAATTGGATTTTAAAGTTGAATATCAACGATGGCTCGAACAAGAGGATTTGGAGCTATCGTTAAAAGAGCAATTAAAAAAAATGACGAGTCAAGAAATTGAGGATGCGTTTTATCGCAATTTAGAATTTGGAACAGGGGGTATGAGAGGAGTAATTGGGCCTGGAACCAATCGCATGAATATTTACACCATTCGTAAGGCCAATGCAGGCTTTGCACAATATTTATTACAAAATAGAGATCAGGCGAAGGAGTGCGGCGTTGTGATTGCTTACGATTGCCGTCATTTCTCACCTGAATTTGCGATGGAGTCTGCAAAAGTGTTAGCAAGTTTTGGGATCAAAGCCTATGTGTTTGAATCATTACGCCCGACTCCTGAGCTGTCTTTTGCTGTACGTTATCTAAAAGCTGCTGCTGGTATTGTCATTACTGCTTCTCATAACCCACCAGAATATAATGGCTATAAGCTTTACGATGAAACGGGATGCCAACTAGTTCCTAGTGAGGCCGATCAAGTGATTAAATTTGTGAACTCAATCCCTCATATATTTGAAATTAAGGTGAAAGACGCTGCTGAGTTACGAGAAGCTGGGTTGATTGAGATCATAGGTTCAGATGTGGATGATGCTTATATCCACCGAGTTAAGTCATTACAAATCAATAAAAATATTAATAAAAAAGGTTTAAAAATCGTTTTCTCTCCTTTGCATGGGACAGCAAACCAACCTGTTCACCGTATTTTAAGGGAGTGTGGGTATGACCAACTACATCTTGTAGAAAATCAGTGTCCGCCAGATCCCAATTTTTCGACGGTAGCATCACCTAATCCAGAAGAACCAGAGGCTTTTACTCTTGCCATAGAATTAGGTAAAAAAATTAATGCCGATCTATTAATGGCCACAGATCCTGATGCCGATCGCGTAGGAGTAGCGGTTAAAGATTCCAAAGGTGAATATACGTTATTAACAGGTAATCAAACAGGGGCTATTCTCATTCATTATTTGCTATCCCAGAAGCAAGCGCGAGGGACATTACCTGCCAAAGGAAAAGTATTTAACACCATTGTGACTTCAGAAATGGGTGCTGCCATAGCTAGTTCATATGGATTTGATGTGGTTTCAACCTTAACAGGTTTTAAATTTATCGGTGAACAAGCTCGTTTAATAGAAGATTCAGATACTGAATTTCTATTTGGTTATGAGGAATCTTATGGTTATTTAATAGGCGATTTTGTTCGCGATAAAGATGCTGTTCAGTCGGTTTTAATGTGTGCAGAAGCGGCTGCTTACTATAAGGAACAAGGCAAAACTTTATCCGATATTTTACTGGAGCTGTACGATCAATATGGATTTTATCGAGAAGCTTTACATAATATCACGTTAAAAGGTAAAGAAGGAGCACATAAAATTCAAGAGATTATCTCTGAATTCCGACAATCGCCACCGACTACAGTAGCTGGTAAAAAAGTGGTCATGATTGAAGATTACCTAAACAGCATCAAGTCAGATTTAATTAACCATCAAACAAGCGCGATTCATTTGCCAAAGTCTAACGTTTTGAAGTACAAATTAGCAGATGGTTCTTGGTTTGTATTACGCCCATCTGGAACGGAACCGAAAGCCAAAATTTATATAGGTGTCATCGGTGAGAGCTTGGATCAAGCTGATGAACAAGTGGCTAAGATTAAAGATGAGGTTTTAACGCGCATTAATCAAATAATGGCATAACTCTTGCCGACATCTTCCCAACAAAGTAATTGATGTTGGGATTTTTTTTTGAGCAAAAGAAAGATTATCATCTTTTATTCACTCAAGGCTTTTAGTTATGGAGATTGTGAAGACACATTTTTCAAAAAATCATTCAGATAATCCAAGTAACGCTTCATAGAAAGTGGTGGTTCTCTACAATATTTTATAAATAAGTAAAAACCACTTTCTTAGAACTAAATATAGAAAAAGTAGGAATAGAGTTCAATAGAGCGAGGTCTGTTCTTTTCTGGTTGTAATTATTTTAGCTTTTTTTAAGTTTATGTTTAAAAATTCTTTAATGGGGAGTTGGTATTTTCATTATAAAAATTAAGTGATGAGTGTAAAATTTTGATGTAGAATGTCGTACATGTACACAAAAAGGGATAAAATAACAATTTAATTGTAAATTGATAAAATTGTATATTTATGTTAAATTTAAGTAACTCATTATGGAAGGAGGCATATGAATTTAATTTATATTGAATAAGAGAGAGGGTAATAGCATTTAGAAAGAAAATAGTCACCGGGTGAAAAAAGGTCGTTTTAGAGAGGAGAGTGCTTCTGGTTTCAGAATACTTTTATTATTAAATATTGGAAAACAAGGGCTCTTAATCTACGCTATCATCTAAATACTCATGATTTATTATATATATTTAAATAAGAGAACTTAATTTCTACCTTTGCCTTGTGGCAGTTGGAAGAGCTAAGTTCTCTTTTTTAAGTTTTATGTTTGATTATACTTTTTTACAAATAGGCTAGGCAGCGCCTATGATGTAGCTATTATTAGTAGTTATTTATTAATTAACTAGTTTTTCGTAGCTATTATAAAGAGCTAGTCATAGTTTTGCTTTAGTTATTAATGATAAAAAAGTAATTGACGAGTGGACGACCTTTGCTTGCAAAGGTTGAAAAATTATGAACCTATATTTAGATAAAGAACAGTGAGGAGCTAGATTTCTTAATAAAAACGAGCAAAACATAAATGAGCCAAAATCTCTTTTTTTGCACCAAAAAACTTGGTAAACAGCTAAATTAAAGCAAAAAACTAGCAAAAAACAGGGAAATTTAAATTGTTAAATAATGTTAATATATAATTATCAATAATAATTACCACATTTATACATTCATGGGAGTATGCGGTGAGCTAGGAAAGAGTAAGAGATGGTTAATCATGAAAAGGAGTGAGATTGTCATTAAAGTAAGCGGATTCAAAAAAATAATAAAACGGAGGAACTTAAATGAAAACAAAAGAAATTATAGCAGAGTACACGAATCGTAAAAATCGCATTAAAGCTTTAAGTGAGGAACTAAAATATTTAGAAAAAGCACCTGAATTTGTTAAAGTGACTCATTATGGAGAAGAGTTAACCAAAAGTCACATAGACATTGAAGATGTTCATATTAGAATTCTCGATAAAAAACGTAATCTAGAAATGCAAATTGCTATTGATCAAGGGTTTACTGCTAAGATTAATATGGCCCTAGCTAGTTTGAAGCTGAGGATAGGTGCCAGAGAATACGAAGTTTTTGATCTTAGGCATCTTAAAGAAAGAAATTTAGATTATATCGCAATAAAATGTGGATACGCTTATCCAAGTAGCATTCATAAAAAGTTAAAGAAACAAGAAGCTATGTTTGAAAAAATGTTAAATGTAGATGAAGGACCTAGTTAACTGATAAAAAGAGGCAAAATGATTGCCAAAAAAAACTTAGAAAGCATGATAAGATGATAGTGTCAAAAGGTTCATGATTATTTGCCCTGTATAACCTCGACCTCTATGTCGCTAAACTGGTGAAAACTTGGTCGACCATAAAGATAGGAAGGAGCGGATAAGGATGAAGTAAGTAAGAGACAATCAATATATGTTGAAAGGGGCTAGAATTAAATGAGTGAACAAAATGACTTTATCTATCGACTCGTTGACTTTTTAAGGTTGTTGCCTTTATCAATGCCAGTAAAGATAGGACGATTTGAAGAAGAAAATACAATTGCATTGGCTCCCATGCAAGGTGGGTTAACGATTCAAAAGTATTACAATGGTAATAAAGACCAGCGACTTCCTTATGATATTGGAATTAAAGTATATGAAGATCAGCAATTAGCCATAGATACACTAAATTTTATTGCTGATGAATTAGAAAGAGTGGTATGTATAGCTTCACAAAATGCCAGTTATGAATTCAGCAACATTCAAATAGCTAGTAAACCGTTCTTTCGTGGTCAAGATGTGGAAGGGTATTACTTCTATCGATTAGAAATTGAAGCAGATTTAACTTTAAAATACTAAATATAAGAGGTGAATGAACATGGCAAGAAATCAAAACATTAAGAGACAACACTTTATCGCTCCATTTAGCGCAACAGCTCCAAGAGAGAGTGAATATCTCCGATTAGCGCAATACATTACTAATATTGCACCCAATAACGAAGAGGAAGCAGAATCTGAGGCTTATTATCACGGGGATGGAACTCCTGAAACCACTGTGACATCTGTTTCTAAAGGTTATGATGTAGAAGGATATTATGATCCGACAGATGCAGCACAAGCTTTAATTGCTGGGTTAGAACTTAAAACCTTGGATAATCGTAAAATTTGGCATAAAGTGATTAGCGCTGATGGTGAAACGATTTTTGAAGGAATCGCGACTCTGACAGATATTGTTTGTGGTGGAGGAGAGGCTTCAGAATTTGAGGAATTTTCTTGTACCATTAAATATGATCGAATTCCTAATGTAAGTCAAGGTTCAAATAACGAAGATTAATGAGGTCTGTTTAATCAATCAAGTCATCCTGATCATGATAAGCTTACGACACTTTATTGATAAGAATTTAACTTTAAAATTAAGCAGCATAAAAACTATTTAAATTCGTTAGCCAATAAGCGTTCTAAACTCCCCTGTTTAAGCGAGCATCGTCGTTGTCTTACAGGGGAGCGAATAGCTTAGGCGTTTATATTTGCAAATCAAAGTTAATCCCCGTTAGTTTTTTTAAGCGGTAGCGGCTCTTGTAAATATCGAATTAAAATAAAGAAGAGGTGAAAATAATGGCTATCAAGATAAATGTAAAATCTACCTTAATTCCAGTAGAAATAGGAGAGTTAAAGTATGAAGTCGATATAACCGATGAAAAATATCGTGCGTTTAGTGAACGTTTTAAATATGTTCAAAAAGAGTTATTAAAATTAGTCACTGCGATAGAAGATCAAGAAAAAAAAGGCGAGGAAATTAATGAGGATGAATTATTTGAAAAACTACAGCAATTAGTATCCACAGCTTATAATGAACTATTGGGTAGTCAGGCATTTGAACAAGTCTATCAGCAAACACCACGACTTATAGAAGTAACGGGTTATTTGGTTAAACTAGTTGCGGCTATTGAACAAGAAATGGAAGTAGATCAAGGACCAGCTATGTCTTCCTATCTAAAAGCTAAACAGGCTAAAGTTCAAAAAAAATAGCCTGATCAACCTAAACTATTGCTAATAAGAAGTGAGTTGATGCCATGTTTGAACTAAGTTATCCCATTGAAGATGTAGTGGTAATAGACAAAAAGTCGTATGAAATTGATATGAGTTTTGATAATATCTTATTGCTATTAGCCTTAATCAACGATGAAAAACTACCTAATTTTCAAAAAGTATTGGAAGGGATCAACTTGTTACTAGGAGTCTCTTTTCTATTGGATCATTATAATTTTGCAGCTCAGCAACATATTTTCAACCAATTAATAGAACAAATATTTCCCCAAAATGAGGTGCATCTACCTCATGATATTGATGGAAAACCGATCCCCTTACCTCGAGATAAAAATAACAAAACATATGACTTAAAACATGATGCGGCTTATATATATGCTTCTTTTATGCAAGCTTATGGTATCGACCTCTTCCAAGAACAAGGACAGCTACACTGGTACAAATTTCAAGCGTTATTATCGGGTCTACCAGAAGATACGAAGCTAAAGCAAGTCATCGGAATTAGAACGAGAAAAGCATATAAAGGGATGCCTTCAGAGGAACGAAGACAACTTCGTGAACTTCAAGAGTATTACGCTCTCCCAGAAAGCGATATAGAATCATAATATTACCTATTCTTTAACGTGGTATTAAATGTTATAAACTTATTTTAGTGTTGAAAGAAAGCTGGTAAAAGTAATCACTAAGTAAATGCCATCCTTATTAGTACAGAAGTCTTAGATCACATCAGACTATTTAATTGGCTTTAGCTCTAACCTCCAGAAGATGGATTAACTTGTCCATGTTATGCGTGAGTTTATTAGCTGGTGTAACTGATTTAAATTAATATAAATGGAACAAAAAAGATCATGACATCAGGTTTTCCTATGTTCAGATGACCATCTCAAAAGATTTAAACGAGGTAGCGAGTTTTGAATTTCATTGGCTGGTTAGGCTAATGGTGTTAATATTGCTCCGTTATTTGCTGTGTACATAAGAGAACCGTTTTATCCTAAAGTAAGTATAGGAACTATCAAAAATGATATTCAATATCATTTTTATTTTGTCTAAAAATAGCAGGTTCATTTAATATAGGTTCACTCGACCACTATGTCGTAAAACTGGTCATATCATGTTGGTTGATCTGACATTAAAAAGGGGTGACGAGACGATGTAACAATATAAGTGAGGGGATTAATTTAAAAATGGTAAAAAACAAGTAAAGTGTGAATGGAGGGATAACAGAGTCGTGAGTTCAATAAAGTGAAAAACTTTTGCAAGGTGCAGGCATGCAGCAAAATTTATGCAATTTCAAATGTTTGGGATGAAGCTATATGAAGGTAAAATTTATCGGGATTAAAAGTCAAGAAAAAAGTAGTGGAGGGTGTTTGGCATGTGGTCAAAAACGAGTCTCTCAATTCTCGTACACTCATGCAAAACGAATGGTACTGCCCAGCGGTAGAGCCCAACTATTTACGATGGGAAAAACTTACGAGGTTAGTGAAAAAGAGGGGCAGTTTCTTTTGGAATATACCTACAACTTAAACGGCATGCCGCAATATCCGTTCATTAAGTTGTCAGTCAAAGATGACTAACCCAGAAACAGTTCAGTTAAGAAGCTATTATAGTTTGTCACAAAAATTATTATCTAGGAGGAATCAGATATGTCAGAAAATAAGAAAACAAAAAGAGAACAATCAACTAAAGCAGTGGATAAAGATGCTTTTATTCGCCGTAAATTAGCCGCTTTAAATACAAAACCAGGTATTAAAAGTGAGCGCAGTGCCGTACGAGTTATTAACAATAACAAAGGAGGAATTCAATAATGGGAAGATGTTATAATATTGCAACAAACAAGCTAGGTTTAAATACATTACACAAAAACACTGAAGTCAGTTTTACAGTCTTATCAAATATAGAAAGCTGTGTCACTATTAACACCAAAAAATATTTATCATACAACGGAGAGAGTGTGGTTTATGATTCTTTTGACTGTCCCAAAGATATGTTAAATTGTCATGGAGAAAAATGTTTGAATACGGGTACCTTACTTCTTACTGGAAGCGGGGAAGAAGGGGTCAGTGCGAAGTTCTCAAACACAGCCGATGCCAGAGATTTTGTTGCTGGTGTTTTAACCTTTTATGTCAAAGTACCGCAAGCTGGAGCTTACCTTGTCACAACAACCGTCTCCGATATTAAAAATGATACCCAATCCAATGCTGATATTTATGAGAGATCAGTAACTGCTACGGGTTCAGGTTTTTATCCCTTAGTCATTGATTTTTCAAAACTGCCCAGTGAAGTAAAAGGAAGAGGGTGGCAAGCTAGCGATTTAGGAGTTATGATTGATGTGGCCATTAAAGCAACGAGTGCAGTGGCAAATTCAACATACGGAATCTCTTCTCTTGCTATTTTTGAAAGCATTGAAGATCTGGAAGCAAACGATATGGTAGTTGTCGGGTGTATTGATGACTTTGCAGGGGATATTACCATTGATGCCACAGAAGCTGGATGTTTCGGCTCCACTTATGATGCCTCTACCATTGCCATGGAGCGGACCCTTACTGCTAAAAGTGTAACGCCTAATTATTGGAAACTGAATCCTTTAATGAACAAAGGGGATAAAGTAGATGGTTGGTCCCTATTTACAGAGGAAAAAGAAGTTTTAAAAGCAGAGATTAATGGAATCACTTTTGGGTATGTCCCGACTAATGAGATGTACTTAGAAGAATGTGGATTTACTTATGCATCAGCTAGCGATAATTGCAAAGTAACAGAATCCATTTTAACAAAAGTAAGCACGCCTGTAGCGATTGAGTTAAACCAAAATCAATTTATGGTTTTAGACGGTAAGTTTTATTTCCATGAACTTATGATCGGTAAAAATGTTCTTATTTCTTATCCAAAACAAATAGATGGCGAGCATTTCGTGGCAAGTGATAAGTCAGTAGGAGAAAGAAAAGTAAAAATGAGCTTTGCCATTGAACAAAATGATGGCTTTACACAGCATTATGTTTACAACAATGTCTTAATCACTTCTTTTCCAATGTCATTGTCATCAGAAGAACAAACATTCGAGTTTACAATTAACATCCTGCCAGATCATCAAGGAAACTTCTTTGAAATGTTAAGAGTTGGAAATCACTAAAAAGATAAAGCTATAGGAGGCTACGTAATGAGTAAAGAGATGACGCTTAAAGATTTTACCCATAAATTAGTAGAGACAACTGAAAAAATAGAGCAAGCACAAAACGATGATACACCTTTTATGGTTGTCAAAGATGATGACATTGAAATTCATGGCAATCCTAATAAGACAGAAGTTAAAACCAATGATTATATCATTAAATTTAGAATTCCAAAGACGGAAATGGACATCGTACCTAAAGAGGCTAAAGCCATTGGTGATTACTATGTGGTAAGCTATAACTTCAAAGATATAGGCATCACACCAAGAAAAGATTTAAAACTAGTCGATGCGATTTTGAAATTAAAACCTTTTATCCTTAAATTGGGAGAAAATGGCGATATTCAAGAGCGTTCAAAAGAAGAATTGTTATCAGTCTTTGTTAGTGCGGGAGATGATGTGCTCCTAGGAATTTATAATATTGTCGCAACCTTTTTAGGGATCGATGATAAACTGGGAGAATATATGCTTTCATTCTCCGTTATTGAAGCCTTAAATAAGCTTATTGAAACACATCCAGAGGTCTTTAATGAAGCTGACGTTTTTTTCGGATAGCCTATAAAAAGGCGAGCGAAAATAAACAAGCTATAAAAAATAAAACAGAATCTTTCTTTGCTGAACTTAATATTTATACTTATATAGCGCATTATGTAGCTAAAATACTAAATAAACGCCCCAATGATCTTTTAGATCATTGGGGCGTTCCTGAATTAATTGTCTGTTTTGGACAGTATGCTAATGAGGAAACATATCGCAATTTCTTAGAAATGAAAGCAGCAAAGAGTAAGAAATTACCAAAACCTTATACTGTGTATTTTTATAGTATGGATGATTATAACGGTGATGAGGAGGTTGATTAGTGGCGATAGAAAAAATTCAAATAGAATTTAAAAGCAATTTAAAAGAAATCGAAAAGCAACTCTCTGATGTCGAAGCTAAAATAAAACAATTAGAAAAAGTTAATCTCAATCGTGTGGAACAAGAATTTAAGAATATTAATAAAGAATTAATAGCCTTAAATAATCAAAAAGTTAAGTTACAATTAGATATAGAAAATGTGACGAAGACAGAAGCAGCTTTGCAAAGGGTACGGACTAATCTCAGTGACTTAGGAAGTCACATTAAGCTATCATTTAATGTTGATTTAGCAGTTACAGCTAATAATATTCAAAGTTTAGGTATTGTTGATGAAACAGCAGTAGCCCTTTTGCGCACTGCTGAATCCATGAAAATGATCAATGAAAGTATTCCAGATAATCTGATCCAGTTTTCAAATAAGCTGGCGATTTTGGCTACGGCAGTTGGAGGCTATACGTATTTGGCTAAAGCACTAGCCAATCTCGATACAGGAAATCTAAATAAAGGGTTAGGAATTATAAATGATACAGCTAGCACCATTGTAACCGCAGCAAAAGCAATGTTAAAAGTAGAAGCAAGTATACCAGATACCCTTTTAAATTTTACAGGAAAATTAGTCATTATGGCAGGTGGAATTGGAGGCTATACCTACTTAGCTAAAGAACTAGCCAAACTCGATTCAGAAAATCTAAATAAAGGGTTAGGAATCATAAGTGACACAGCTAGCACCATTATAACCGCAGCAAAAGCAATGTTAAAAGTAGAAGTAAGTATACCAGATACCCTTTTAAATTTTACCGGAAAATTAGTCATTATGGCAGGTGGAATCGGAGGC
>Ga0153980_1000186_pt1 | contig 31807 bp, 27 predicted proteins | sample TSGA064MetaG_FD_104722 | JGI IMG/M metagenome (GOLD analysis project Ga0153980, IMG submission 104722) | Attine ant fungus gardens microbial communities from Georgia, USA - TSGA064 MetaG | ecosystem: Host-associated > Fungi > Mycelium > Unclassified | place: USA: Georgia, Magnolia Springs State... | reverse complement strand
TCCTCACAAAAATTATGGAGTCATGGTAGAGGAAGCTCCGATCGAAATTACCTCCCGAAACGGTGAAAGTATTGAACTGTATTCAATGGTGAGCTACGCTTGGAAGGCAATCCAAGAATTAACCGAAGCCAATAAACAATTAACAAAAAGAATCGAAACATTAGAAAGAGGTGTTGGAATTGAAACTAAATAACATTATCGAAAAAGTAGAATTTTTAAACAGTTACAAAAGTGAGCTAGATCAAGTATTAGTCGAGATGGAAAATGTGTTAAAGGTAGATATTAACTCTCGCTCGACCACAGACCGATATGATTACCTGCAACAAATTTTAAACAAAGCAGTTGCGATCAGACGCATCGTCAATAGTTTCAACGCAAAAGTACCTGATATTCAAGAAGATATTAGAGACTTAATTACGGAAATAGAAGATCAAGCATCATTAGAAGAATAACTAAAACTAATTTAAGGGAGATAAATTATATGGATATGACTCAAAAAGTTTTACAAACGTTAGCTAATAAAGTAGGAAAATTAGAAGTGGAAAACACCTGTTTGCAAGCAGAGTTGCAAGTGTTACAACAGCAAATAGCAGACTTTAAGCAAGAAACAGAACTTAGAGAAGCAGTAGAAAAGGAATAGGTTAAAGAGAGAAATACTAGAACTTCATAAATAATGAAATGAGTGTAATAAATAACAAATACATTAAATATAAAGTTAGAATTTAGTATATAAAAGATAAATACTGATTAAAAGATTGTCATGACAACTATAAAACAAGAAGGTGAAATAAATTGCCGAATATCGTTTATAAAAAACACCTATTAACCATCGATATATCTGCTCGATCTAGACAAATTATTATGACCAACACTACTTTTTGGACTATGGATATTAAAACAGGGAAGCTATCTATTAATTTTGTATCCAAAAATCAACCCGTCGATCTGACGGGTGCAACGGTCTTATTGGGGTTCTATTTTGAAAATGGAAGCTCTAAACTTGTCGATTCAAAAGACGGATCGATAGTCATTGAAAATGCGGAGCAAGGTCGTTGTCGTGTGATGATACCAAGTTATCGATTTGATTACTCGGGTCCCGTTCTGATCCATGTCTATATTTTATACGACACAGGAGAAAGGTTAGATTGCGCCACAGTGGCTACCGAGTTTGAAAGATCATGGCTTGATCAAGAACTCCCAGAAATGGAAGCTTACTATGTGAAGCGTATTGAAGATTGGTTGTCAGAGATAGAAACTGAAACTAATGAAATTAAGGAGGAGTTAGAAGCTAGACTAGCTGATTTGAGACAAGATATTATAAACGCTCAAACTCAAGCCAATCACATCCAAGCACAAATTCATGCTAATAATATTGTGACTCAAAGTGAGTTTAATGATCTATCTGCTACAGGACGAAACTTGTCAAGAGATAGTAGATTGAGGCAACTCTCATCAAATAACAACACAAATGATCCGATCTCACAAGAAAATTTAACTGAAAATGGCTATGAGTTTGTAAGAGTCCGTAATACCGGATTAGGCGAAAGAAAAGATCGCATTAACGTTTACAATAATATACCACTTAGCCTAATAAGCGAAAATTTGTCCGGAAAAGTCGTCACTATTTCTCACAAAATTAGATTTTCACCACATTTTACGAGGTTATTACAAATATTAACCACTTTATATGGTGGTATAGGGACAGTCAACCTATTTCCACATGATACTCTACCTAACGATATTTCGTTGGATGATGAAGGCTGGCAAACCGTGTCCTCTACGTTTATAATACCGACCACTTATGACCAGCACACGGGTTTACGTTACATACTACGTGGTGCGATATTTGATGAATTTGATGTAGACGAAGCTTATATAGACTATCGCGATTGGTCTATTACATTAGCCGATGATAAATGGTCACCCGCTGTTGAGGAGATGGCATCAAAACAAGAGATGGAACAAGGACTTAACAAGCGATTACCTTTGACGGGTGGGACGTTGACTGGCGATTTAATTCGTGGAAATGTCCTAATGGGGAGTAGTTGGATTGGTACTCACAATGATTCTAATTTCCGCTTAAGACGAGGAGATAGAGACATTGTTACCGTGAGAGCAAGTGGAATCACGATAAATACCAATGCTAGTTCTAGAGGTGGTGGAATTAACATTGAAGGAGCAACAGCTACAGGTTACATTTGGGCAGGAAATCCGAACATTATTTTGGAAAGCTCAGCATCAAATGGAGGAATTCATTTTAGAACAGGTGGAACTGATACTGCTAAATTAAACATCGGGGTCAACAGTTCTACTTTTTCTCATGATGTAACTGCTCCGAATTTCAGAGGACGGTTGATTGGTAATGCAGATACAGCCACACGATTAGCTACTCCAAGAACTATTAACGGTGTAGCTTTTGACGGATCTACCAACATAACCATCGCTGCAAATCCTGCACACAATAGAATAACGACAGGTGCAGATTTTAACACTCTTCTCACGGCAGGGTTTTACGACATTCAACACCCATCCAACCGACCACCAGCTGTGTCTGGTCAAAACTCATGGTGGTATGTAATCGTACAAAGACATAATGACAACTATATTATGCAAACTACGACTGATTTTAATCATGTATCTACATTCCGACGAGTCCGCATCGAAGGGGAATGGCGGAATTGGGTGCGATTGGTAGACGAAAACCATATTCATGATTATACTCAAGTGCGAGGGAGAGCACGACAATTGACGGCAGGTACAAATCTAAACAACCTAACCGAGGGTGGGACTTACCGAGTGTCTAATCCTACCAATAGCCCAGTATCAAATGCCTGGGTCTATCTGGAGGTGATCCAACAAGGTGGGGTAGAGTGTATGCAGCGCTTAACCCCGTTTACTAGCCCGTGGGATGTCTGGATTAGGTCATCTGATGCGAACGGAGTTTGGAGACCATGGGGACGAATACGGGCAGAAGCGGTCACTACCCAAAGTTTGGACATGGAAAAAGAATTAGAAAAATGCAAGCAAGAAGTGGAAGAATTAAAAGCAACCGTGGCTAAATTAATGGAAAAGGAGTAAAATATAGCTGAACTAAATAACTACGTTCAAGCGCATTGGGTAGCTTTGTTTTTTGCGTTACTTAGTATTTTGGTTGGTATTTTATATCGTAAGTTAGAGATAATGTAACCATTTTACCAGATAAATCTTCCGTTAATTCAATTATAGCAACTTGCCTAATACCTACAAAAGTCCGATCTCAATCATTTTTTTATCTCCTTTTCTGTGGGTAACGTACTTAACTCATGGACAAGTTTTTCTATGACTTCGTCGCCTCTCAGGTCTTGCTGACAGTTAATCCAGCTCATCATAACACCATACCAGATCATTTATCATTGGATTATGAAGGGTGGCAGGAGATTTCTGTTACACTGAAAATTCCCACTACTTTTAACCAACATACAGAACTTAGATTTATTTTGAGAGGCGCCTATTTTGCTGAAACGGATCTTGATAAGGTTTACATTGATTATCGAGATTGGTCAATCACAGTAGCCAATGATATGTGGACACCAGCACCAGAAGATATTGCGCCGCAACTTATCACAAACAACATAAGTAGTGCCGATAGAAGGCGTTCAGTTATTGCTCTATGTATTTTGGGAGAAAACAACACTCCTTCTGATTATCATGCTATAGGTCGTCTCACCTTTAATCGATCTAATGGTAACAACGTCATTGGATTTGTCGATATTTCTATGAATAAACGGTGGAATACTGTTAGACCAGCTGTAACTTGGGCGACTCATGGACTGAGAAATTTGCAACCAGTTAGGCCCTGTACCTTTACTTACAACGGGATTAAGTATGGGGGTATTACCATAGACATATTAGAAAGCCGGCACACGCGTTATGAATTTCACGGAACATCTACCTTAACATTATTTGAGGTGGAATATCAGCGATCTCCTAATGATACTGATCATCCTAATGAAATTTTAAACCAAGAGATTTATGATTCAATAAACTTTAATGATGTCACCATCGAAGGTGGGTTTACGCAAAATGGTTATCAAGTTATCACTACCGCTGACACTCACCTGCTAGGAGTAACACTAGTTGAATTAAAACTAGAAAACCTTAAATTAACGAGTATTCATAAGCAAACTCCTAGATTAAATCATAGCTTTTGGTTAATTGCCTATCTCAATGACTGGGTCACAAAAGAACAGTTAAAAACCGTAGTGGAATTAGGCGAGCTAAGCGAACTAGAGTTGCATAAAATCGTAGCAGAAAAAGCGCAGCTATTAAAATAAGGTAAGAGAGGTGAATAAAGTTGATTCAAGAAGTTTACAAAAAACATTTATTAACCATTGATATATCAGCTCGAACTAGGCAGATTATCACGACCAACACCACGTTTTGGACGCTGGATATTGGGGTCGGTAAGTTAAAGATTAACTTTGTATCAAACAATCAACCTGTAAACCTAACGGGTGCTACCGTCTTATTAGGTTTTAATTTTGAAAATGGTGACTCCAAACTAGTTGACTCAAAAGATGGATCCGTGGTCATCGAGGATGTTCAACAAGGACGCTGTCATGTCATTATGCCCAGTTATAAAATTAATTATTCTGGTCCAGTTTTAATCCATGTTTACATCTTATATGAAACAGGAAAAATGATTGATTGCGCAGCGATTGCTACCGAATTTAATAGATCTTGGCTGGATCAAAAGCTCCCGGAAATGGAAGAATACTATGTAAAACGCATTGAAGATTGGCTAACAGAAATAGAAGCTGAAACCAACAACATTAAAGGAGAGTTAGAATCTCGGCTAAATGATTTAAGAGAAGAAATCATCAATACCCAAGTTCAAATTAAGCACATGCAAGACCAAATTAATGCCAATGAGATTGTCACCCATGATGAGTTGACTCATGGTCTTAGTACAAAATTATCGATCACAGGTGGAAGCCTAACAGGGGATTTAGATAGTACAGGCTCAATAAGCACTAGTCATCCAAATGGGCTTCTCGCAAGAAATTTAACAACTCAACACGACATTTCAATCAGTTACTTAAATGAAATTCCCCGTTTAAAAATAGACGGAGCAGAAAGTGATACTATTCCTTTTGAAATTCAAACCACACAAGATCGCATCATGATGACATTGACACTTACCCGTTTAGAGGTACCAGGCAGAATTATTGCTGGTGACAATATAACCACCCCGTTTTATAGGTAATGCAGAAACTGCTTCTAGCCTGCAAATTCCCAGGTTAATCAATAATACCCCCTTTGATGGTTCAGCAGACATCACAATTACCGCAAATCCTACACGCATTCAATTGCCACCTAATCCCCAATTAGACTCCTATATGGTAACAGGCTTTTATAGCGGTCAAGGACCTGTGATAAACGGACCTAATAATTTGAGCGACGTTGCTTTTAGTATGGTCGTAGAAAATAGAGGGGGTGGCGCTAATGAATCAGGGATTCAAAGGTTGACCGCTGCTGGGAATCCTGGTCGTCAATGGATCCGCAACTTTTCAGTTAGAAATTTTAGCGAATGGATAGAACAACCGACACAGGCAGGAAACACGGTGTTTAATATGTCTGTGACTAGAGCTAATCAACTCGTTACACCACGACAATTTAGCCTGTCTGGCACTATAACAGGTACAGAAAGCTTTGACGGCTCAGCTAATGTGACGATAAATACGAAACAGCGTGTCGTAGAGATTACAGACTGGAATGCTTTTGACCCACAAGCTTTAGGGCTTGAACTCGGTGAATCTGTTGCAGTTACAGCAGCAGATAATGATTTTAACGCACCTTATACATCTATGAGTGGTTCAGTACAAAGAGTAGGGCGACCCACTAATAACAGAGGTTATTCATTGCATCTAAGGCGACATAATGCCAGTGATGAGCAACAAAGTGTGTTTTTTATCAGGCAATATGACCCGGATCTTGGTGGGTGGCAACGCTGGCGAGCTATGGTTGACAGGGAAGGCACAATTCGCACAGCAAATCGACTCGCTACTGCTAGAACGATAAACAGTGTGGCATTTGATGGAAGCCAAGACATAACGCTTACCGCAAATCCTACTTTAACATCAATTCCAGCAAATACCGATTTAAACGATTTCTACCGCATGGGTTTTTATCAAGGTCAACAAGGTGGTAGTTTGACAAACTCCCCTAATGGACTTGGCAATCAATTTACAATGGTTGTTGAGCAGCGTGGAACAGGAAGTATTTCTGGAGTTCAGCGGATTACTGCAAACACTGGGCGTCGCTGGTTTAGGAACTTCTCAAATGGAGTTTTTAGCGAGTGGATAGAGGAGCCGACACAGCTAGGTAACACAGTGTTTGATATGTCAGTGGCAAGAGCCAATCAACTATTACCGATGCAGGTTACAAATTGGAACGATCTAGAAAGTATTTGGAACACAATGGATGATGGAGAAGTAAGGGTCTTACGAGCAAATGATGCAGACAATGGCCCATCTACAAGGGATGCCCATGGGATGCTATTTAAGTATGATACGCAATTAGGGGGGAACGGACTAGTAATAGCTTTCGACTATCCTAATTTATTTATCAGGCAGTTCGGAGCAGGGCAATGGAGCTCATGGCGTTCTCTAGTTCACGATGAGACTCAAAGTAACGAAATCGTTGAAATGAAAAAAGAAATCGAAGAACTAAGAGCCTTGATTACTAAATTGATGATATGATTCACGATAGCAAGCACGAATTTGCTTGTTTTTTTGCGTAGTCAGGAGTTTGACTTTTTTTATAAGTCTTGATCAGTCTGGTCATCGATAAGCTTTGTATAGTTATTTGAAGAAAGAGAAGGTGAAAAATGCCAAATACAGTTTATAAAAATCATTTACTAACTATAGATATAACGGCTCGAACGAGACAAGTCATTACAACCAATACGACTTTTTGGACGCGAGATAAAGAAACAGGTATGCTTAACATAAATTTTGTTTCCAAAAACCAACCTGTCAATCTTATTGATGCCACAGTATTACTAGGGTTTTATTTTAACGATGGCGGTTCAAAAATTGTCGATTCAAAAGAGGGATCTGTGGTCATTGAAGATGCTCAGCAAGGGCGTTGTCATGTCATTATGCCAAGCTATAAATTTGACTATTCAGGTGCCGTTTTAATCCATGTCTATATTTTATATAAAAATGGAAAAGAATTAGATTGCGCTACAGTCGCGACTGAATTTGAAAAGTCTTGGCTCGATCAAGAGCTTCCACAAATGGAAGAGTACTATGTTAAGCGCATCGAAGATTGGCTGGCTGAGATAGAAGTAAAAACCAACACCATTAAAGAAGAGTTACAAGTTCGATTAGACGATTTAAGGCAAGAAATCATCATTACCCAAGAACATGTCCAGCACATTCAGGAGCAAATTCATGCTAATGATATTGTTACTCAAGAAGAATTTAATAATCTCCCAATTAGGCAAAGAATTCGGGTGAGAGACTGGAATGTTTTTAACCCCCTCGAGCTAGGGTTACATCACGGAGAAGTAGTTTTAGTCTATGGTCATAGTGATGCAACGAATCAACCTTTTGCAAGTGGTTCGTCATGGGCGGGTAGTGTAATGTTAGTCAACACTCTTGGTGAACGTTTTTTCCTTGAATTATTTCGATCTGCACCATCTGTAAATGATACCAGTGCTTATGCTTGTCGATATTTTGAGAATGGTGCTTGGGAATCGACTTGGCATAGGAGGTTGTTACCCTCTCAAACCACACCGTTACCGAACGCAAACACAGCTCAAATCGGGACAGCTAATAGGGTAGCTAGAGCCGATCATGTGCATCCACCAGATCCGACTAGGCTACCATTAACGGGTGGATGGTTATCAGGACATCTAAATATGAATGTAAACAGGAATATAATTTTAAACAATACTGTTGACGGTCTTGATGCAAATATGAGATTAAGCTGGCAGGATAATGCTATTCCTCGGATTCGTATTGGTGGAAACAATAATGCAGGAGCCGCCGCACCATTCCAAATTCAAGGAGCTGGTGATTTTGTGAGATGCTCAATAGGACACACTCACGCAGAAGTACCTGGTACCTTTAGAGCAGGTGGTAATATTACAGCACCAAGTTTTATCGGTTCTCTAACTGGTAACGCAAACACAGCAACGAGGATGCAACAGGTGAGTTGGGGTACTTCTGGTGCAACTGCTAATCAATATCGTAAATTAGCAGAAGTCAATTTTAATGGAATATGGCAAGATAGTGTTGTGACGATGATGTTACACTGCAGTGAATCAGGACATACACAAATAATGTTAACTTGGCACGTAAGGTTGGGCAGAGAAATTACTACGATTAATATTAACCGTTTACAAGCAATAGCCATCGGTAGAAACCGGTTAAATTTGAGTAACACGTTTACGTCTAACGTTACACACTTGAGCGATGATCGAGCTACGTTTGAACTTTGGTGTAACGAAGCCCCTACTTACCTGGCATTACGAGGAATTATTTTAGCATCGAACAGAGCTGATTTTAATTTGACTACAAATACAACTTGGCAAGTCAATGCACCCGCTTACATTTCAAGAGTGCATGGTGTAGATGTTCTTCAAAATAGTTCTGTGTTGGAAGCAACAAGGCTACAAACAGCAAGAAATCTTCAAATTACTGGTGATGTTGAAGGTGCTGTCAGCTCAAACTTAAGTGGTGATATTACGATCCCTACCCGAAAAAGACGTTTACAAATTACAAATTGGAATGATATAGACCCACGTGTTTTGGGTCTTAGGCGAGGTGATGCAATCGCCGTTTGGGGCATTGGCGATGCCATTAACCAACCAACGGGAACGACAGGGTCTGCGTGGGTTGGTACGTTGACATGCGTAAATGACACCTCTTCTTCTCGATTTATTATTGAGGTGTACACAGATCATAGGTTAGGTGCAAGAGCAGAATTTAGAGGTGGTGTCTGGTCGAGCTGGGATAGAATCCCTGTAACAGGGTCTACAAGAGTTTTTGACATGTCAGTTGCAAGAGCCAATCAGCTAGCAACAGCCAGAACCATTACTTTATCTGGTGCGGTAACAGGTTCAGCTACTTTTGATGGCACGAGCAATATTACCCTTACAGCTCAGACGTCCAGCTTCAAAATAGCAGATTGGACAAACTTAGAGGATTTAGTTGTAAAAACACCAAAAGCTAGCAGTACTGAAATTTATTCAGATTCTACTGCTGACCCGTTTGGTGGTATTCAGTATCAAGGGGTATTTCACAAGTATGATGAGAAAAGGGGGTTATTAGAGAGATGGAGACTCGGATCTAACTCCGCTACACCTGGCACCAAAATGGTGAGAATGTTTACCAATGGAACATGGGGTAATTGGTATCTTTCGGGAACCAGTCTTATACATATCGATGATGGACGTGATATCCTACAAGTGGTTGAGGAATTGCCAAATGGAATCCATCAATTGTACATCTTATCAGGTACTAATGGCCTTCCATTTCAATCAAATTTTCAAGGTACAGTAAACAAAATATCAGATGCGAATAGCTCTATTCAAATGGAATCCATTGAAAACACAGAATATCCAGGACTATTTTTGCAATCTAGAGTCAATGGGGCTTGGATGGGATGGAGATATGCTCAAGCCTCTAAATGGCAAGGTTAAGTAATTAAAAGCAGTTAAGGTTTAATAACATAACGATATTAAAGAGCACTGAGATTTATCTTTTCCGACAAGACCTTAAAATTGTAGAAGGTTAAAGAAACTTAGGTAGAGTGATAATTGGTTCTTAAAACAATTAAAACAAAATCATTCGGAATTGTTTCTAAAGCGTGAAATAAAGAGCAGATCGAAGTCAGGATGATGTTTGATATGACAGGTTTGCCAAAAGAGAGAGATGAATAAAAATGATTAAGGAAGCTTATAAAAAACATTTACTAACCATTGATATATCCGCCCGATCTCGACAAGTCATCACAACAAATACCACGTTTTGGTCTATGGATTATGAAACTGGTAAATTAAGAATTAATTTTGTATCAAATGCTCAACCTTTAAATCTTACGGGTGCAACAGTACTGTTGGGTTTCTATTTTGAGAATGGGGATTCCAAACTGGTTGATTCAAAAGATGGATCTGTCGTTATTGAGGATATTCAACAAGGGCGTTGCCATGTCATCATGCCAAGTTACAAGTTTGATTATTCGGGTCCAGTTTTAATCTACGTCTATATCTTATATGAAACGGGTAAAAAATTGGATTGCGCTACGATTGCGACCGAATTTGAAAGATCCTGGATCGATCAGGAACTACCTGAAATGGAAAAGTATTATGTTAAGCGCATCGAAGATTGGTTGGCTGAGATAGAAACTGAAACTAATAAAATTAAGGAGGAGTTAGAAGCTAGACTAGCTGATTTGAGACAAGCTATCACCACTGCTCAAACACAAGCTAATAACATCCAAGCACAGATTAGTGCTAATAATATTGTGACGCAAGATCAGTTTGACAACTTTCGAGTGGGCGGACGGAATTTTATACTAGATAGCAATTTTGATGAGTTTACAACGCAGTGGATTATCAGTGCTGGGAATTATCGTTGGGGGATTTCTAACGAAAAATTTCAAGGTAATAGCGTTATGACTTGCGATAGAGTGAATGATACAATGACGAGCACAATGGACGCTATGCAGAATTTTCAGATTGATAAAATTGAGCTTAATACCCCATACACGATAAGTTTTTATCTAAATGTCGAAACAGGAGTCCCGAATAATTTTGTTTGGTATTTCGTTGGTTTTTTGGGGACATCACCTGATAATAATTGGCGCCCAACTGCGTCAACAACGGATGGGTGGATAAAGGTATCAAGAACATTAATTTTTAGCGAAAGAACAACCGCAGCACAAATAAGAATGCATTTTCGATGTATGCCAGGAGCTAAAGTTTCTATTTCTCAACTTAAATTTGAAAAAGGAAATAGGGCAACGGACTGGAGTCCAGCTCCTGAGGATATGTCATCAAAATTTGAAGTAAACCAAGGTTTAAATATGAGGTTACCCTTGACAGGTGGTACGTTGACGGGGTCTTTGGAAGTAGATGGGAATATGACTGTTACCGGAGTAGACGGTAGAGGGATAGGAGCACTTAATCCCCGTAATCCAAATGGATCGATTTGGGTTGGGTGGGGTGCAAATGTGCCACGAATCAGGTTGATGGGATCGGGGGAGGGCGTTGCACCTAGCATTCCCTTCCAAATTCAGTCTGCTGGTGACTTTGTCCGATTTTCCGCCACCAACACCCACGCAGAAGTACCAGGTACATTTAGAGCAGGCGGAGCTATCACAGCGCCAAGCTTCATAGGTGCATTGACTGGTAATGCTGTCACTGCTAGTAGATTACAAGCTGCTAGAAACTTTCAAATCACAGGCGCTATTGAAGGAGTCACTAGCTCAAACTTAAGTAACAATGTTGTTATCAACACTGTTCCAAAGCGCGTACAAGTAGCTGATTGGAATAATGTAAACTTTTTCATAGAGTTAACTCGTAATTATACGAGTGTAGACGTGTACTCAGTAGTAGGAGTAGCTAATAGTCCGTTTACCTCGCCTTACGTGCAAGGTTTATATTTTGAAACTGATTCGAATGGAGGGTTGTTAATGGTATACCCATGTTCTGGAAATTATGAAGATTTAGCATGGGCAATGCGCAGGATTAATGCTCGTGCATGGGCAGGTCCTTGGCGATATATTAATACGACAGCGACAGCACCAACCATGAGCGCTACACGCTCAAGTGATGAAATCAAAACTCTAAGAAACGAATTACAAGAATGTAAACAAGAACTAGCAGAATTAAGAGAATTAATAGAAGGAAGTAAAGTATGGTAGAACTGAATACTACATCCAAGTCCATGCTAAGCAAATTCAAGATCAAATCAATGCTAATAATATTGTGACACGAGAAGAATTTCATACGCTACCTGTCAGACATAGAATCCGAGTGACTGATTGGGAAACCATTGATCCTCGAACATTCAACCTCCAACAAGGAGAATCAGTACATGTTTTCGGATTATCAAATGCCTTAAATCAACCATTTGCTGCGAGTTCATCATGGGCTGGATCTGTGTTGTTAGTAAACACTGCTGGCGACCGTTTTTTAATTGAATTATATCGATCCTCAGGAACTGCCAATAATACGGCTGTTTATGCTTATCGATATTTTGACAACGGGGCTTGGAAATCAACATGACTTTAGGAGAGTATTACCTTCCCAATCGCACCGTTACCAAATGCAAATAATGCTCAAATTGGGTCAAATAATAGAGCGGCTAGAGCAGACCATGTTCATTCCCCTGATCCTACAAGATTACCGATTAATGGCGGCGTGGGAACTGGTAGGTATCAATTTCAACAAGATTATTGGGTCCATTCCGCTTCTGCCAATTCTGGAACGAGCGGATTTTTAAAGGTAGCTCGAATTCAAATAACGGGTAATCATCGTAATAGTCTGATGGTGTTAGAAATCATTCAAAGAGCAAGAGATAATATGTTAAACTATTTATCAGATTTTCAAACGTTGCCAATCTAGATCCAAATTTAAGCACTTTTGTTTTTGAAGGAGGACAAGGTTCCTCAACTTTTCAAGCATATATGCATAAAGTAAACCCAGGCGTTTGGGATGTTATGGTAAGAAAAGAAGAAGCACATGGGCTTACTGGAATTATCTCTTTTAAAAGAAGTCAATATAATCCTCCAATCATAACATGGCTTGATGAATTTATCGAATCAGTGCCAGCTGAGTCCGTGCTAGCAACTAGGAGACTTGCTGATGCCCATACAGCAGCCAAGCTGCAGACGCCTAGAACCATTGAACTAAGTGGTGCTATAACTGGATCAGCTAGCTTTGATGGGAGTGCAAACATTACAATTAACACGACTTTAGCTAATCGTGCATTTGGAGAAAGTCTAGAACAAGAGACGGTATCTATTACTAAATTTAATGAATTACAAAAAGAGCTAGCAGAGTTAAAAGCACTGGTAGCAACCTAAATATAGCTTTTTTAAAAGTCGATATTTACCACATGGCTACTGAAGAAGGTATGATTCAATACAAAATCTTTATCAGAATACTACTAAAATTATAATTAATATTGAAAAAGAAGGTGAATCAATGCCAGATACGGTTTACAAAAAGTACTTATTAACGATTGATATCTCCTCAAAAACTAGACAAGTTATTCCCACAAACACTACTTTTTGGACTGGAGATATCGAAACGGGTAAGCTCAACATTAATTTTGTCTCAAAAAATCAACCTGTAAATTTAACAAACGCCACGGTACTATTAGGATTTTATTTTGAAACAGGAGTCTCGAAGCTAATTGACTCAAAGGATGGATCTGTCGTAATCGATGATGCCCGACAAGGGCGCTGCCACGTCATTATGCCAAGCTATAAATTTGATTACTCAGGGTTAGTTTTAATCCATGTTTATATCCAGTATAATAATGGCAAACAGTTAGACTGCGCCACTATTGCAACTGAATTTGAAAGGTCCTGGCTCGATCAAGAACTTCCGGAAATGGAAGCATATTATATAAAACGGATTGAAGATTGGCTAGTTGAGATAGAAGCTGAAACCATTTTAATTAAAGGAGAGTTAGAAGCTAGACTAGCTGAGCTAAGACAAGAAATTATGAATGCCCAAAGTCAAGCTTATAACATCCAAGCGCAAATTAATGCTAATAATATTGTGACTCAGGATTATGTTGATACCAACTTTGTTAAAAATTCTTATTATGTACCCAGTGGTGGGGCGATTAATCAATATTACTGTGTTGCTAAGGTAACGATAAATGGTACAGGTCAAGAAGTAAATTTTAGACTAGCAATACAAAGGACAAACATCAATGGAGCATCTACTATAAGTGGTGATCTGATATTTCGTTACCGCCGTAGGAGTGCAATGAGTGCAACATCAGCTGATAGTACTATATTTATTTTAGATCTCCTCTATCGATCCTAAACTTTCTGATTGCATGCATGTAGTAGTGGTAGAAAAAACCGACAATCTTGTTATCATAGAAGTGTACATTAGACAGGCAGTAACTAGTGCACGCTATATATTTGCAAATATTTTGAACCATATGACTAACGCTGCAAGTTTAAAATTTTTTGATGATGGACAATGGATTGATAATTTACCCGGTACTGAGTTAATCGTTTTGAAAGACAGGATCACCCATGTTGAAAGCACATATTTACCACTTCAAGGGGGAACGTTAACAGGGAATTTAGAAAGTACAGGGACCATTGGCACTAGTCATCCTGATGGGATTCACGTAAGAAACTTAACGACCAATCATCATATTTCTATTGACTATTTTAATGAAATCCCTCTTTTAAGAATAGGGGGTGCGGGTGCTGGGGAAATCCCATTTGAAATTCAGACGACTCAAGATCGCCTTATGATGTCACTTCGACCGACACGGGTAGAGGTACCAGGCGGATTTATTGCCGGTGGAAATATTACGGCTCCCCGTTTTGTTGGTAATGCCGATACAGGTAGCAGGTTACAAAACTCAAGAACGATTACGCTTACTGGAGCAATAGCAGGATCAGTCAACTTTGATGGTAGTAGTAATGTTACTATTAACACATCTTTTGCCAGCAAAGATTTATCAAAAGCTTCAGCAGAAGAAATAAACTTATATAAATTAAAAATAGATCAATTGTAAAAAAGAGTTGCTGACCTAGAACTAATCATAAAAAAGTTAAACAATAAGGAATAATAGTGAAGTTGTTAAAAAACAAGTACGAATAAAATTAGCAGTTAGGTAACAGGTTGCCGGTAAGGTAGAAGAAATAATGTTATTAGGATTGATATCAAATACATGAATAAATAATTATAGTATTTTTAAAACTATCCTCTAAAATGGTAAGGAGTATGCTTTAAAATCTTGATTCAATAGGGTAAACGTAAATATTAATCTATGAAAACAAAAGAAGGTGAGGATATGCAAAAGACAGTTTATAAAAAACATTTATTAACCATTGATATATCTGCTCGTACTAGACAAGTTATTCCCACTAACACGACATTTTGGACGATGGATGTAGAAACAGGTAAACTCAAGATCAATTTTGTCTCAAAAAATCAACCTGTTAATTTGACCGGTACCACGGTCCTGTTAGGTTTTTACTTTGAAAACGGGGGTTCTAAATTAGTCGACTCAAAAGAAGGATCAGTGGTTATCGATGATGTCCAAAAAGGGCGTTGCCATGTCACTATGCCAAGTTATTTGTTTAATTATTCCGGTTCAGTGCTCATTCATGTTTATATTTTATATGATGACGGTAAAAAGCTTGATTGTGCCACTGTTGCTACCGATTTTGAAAGATCGTGGCTCGATCAAGAACTCCCGGAGATGGAAGCTTACTATGTGAAGCGCATTGAAGATTGGCTGGCTGAGATAGAAATTCAAACTAACGAAATTAAGAAAGACTTAGAATCTAGACTAACTAACCTAAGACAAGAAATGATTAGCGTTCAGAATCAGGTTCAAACCATCGAAACACAAATTGCTGAAAATAATATAGTAAGACAAGAGGAATTTGACAATTTATCTGCAACCAGTCGAAATGTTTTAAAAAATAGTAGAATTATAAATCTTTTGGCTAATAACAATACTACAAGACCTCACAGCAGGGAAACTTTAACAGAAGCTGGTATTACTTTTCTAAGAATTCGGAATACAGGAAACGGTACGATCCGTGATGAGATTTCAGCATACAATGCTTTACCTTTTAATCAAATCACAGAAAATCTCGGAGGCAAAATAGTTACGCTATCACATAAAGTGCGATTTTCATCTCATATCCAACAAACTTTTCCCATCATGTGTAGTTTGTACGGAGGTGCTGGAGCGGTTGGGTTACCTTTTGACAATATGATGGCTCCTAATTTATGTCTAGATGATCGAGGATGGCAGACAATCGCTGTTACTTTTCAGATGCCAAAATTTATAAACGAACATACTGGTATTCGTTTTCTCGTTATAGGTGGAGTATTTGATGAAAGTGATGTCAATGAAGCTTATATCGATTATCGAGATTGGTCCATTACCTTAGCAGATGATAAGTGGACACCAGCACCAGAGGATACGTTTGAAATTGGCGGTCGTAATTTATTATTGGATTCCAATAATATTAAATTATTTCAAAGTTTTCAAGGCTCACAACTAATATTTGAGGAAGATGTAGAAGTAGAAGAATGGCGGGCAACTGATGCCACTCGGGTTAAAACTAAGGATGGCTCTCATCAACTCAAAATGGTAAGAACCTATCAAACTCCTAGCCTTAACAACCAATCTTATATCACTTCAGTTTGGATTAAAAATGAAGGATCTCATCAAGTTAACGTATGGGGGAATTTAACCTCATCAGGAGATCGAGTGGTAAACCCTGGAGAGGCAAGAAGAGTGGTCTTAAGGTCAACTGGCAACGGTGTCAGTCATGCTCAATTACAAATTAGAACAGATGATCCTAATCATAATTTACAGTTTATTATGTGGCGTCCTAAAGCCGAGTATGGGAGTAAAGCGACGGATTGGACCCCAGCTCCAGAAGACTTGGATTTTCGAGATATAGCCCAGATGCAAAAAATCACCCAGGATGACGGAACACCCTTAATAACAGTAGAAAGTAACGAGAACGTGGAAGAAAAAGTTGTTCAATACGGTTCTGGCGTCTATTCAATCAACATTGCGCCTGGCGCTCTTGGAAGACCTCCAGGTTTTGAAATAGGTAACTTAAGAGGTATTACTGTTAACCAACGGAGTAATGGTCAAGGTTTTATCTTGCTCAGAGCAGGTAGTCAAGGGAGAGAATTGGTTGTCGGTACCCTTAACAATGGGATACTGGCATGGTCTGAGATTCCAATAGGTAACTTAAGTGTATTTGATGCTAATGTAACAAGAGCTGATCAGTTAGTCACTGAAAGGAAAATTACTTTAACTGGTGATGTAACAGGAACTGCTGACTTTGATGGAAGCTCTAATATTAAAATCAATACGACCTTAACAAATCGACAATTTGTAGAGAAAATGCATCAAGAAATAGCGAAAGTGAATGATTTACAAAAGGAACTTGAAAAGTTAAAGGTGGCATTAAGGAATTTAGGAATAGATTATAATAACATAATTTGATTTATTTTAAATACAAGAGTGTAGAAATTTTAACTCGAGATCTTAAAGTCAACTAAATTGGATAAAAAGCATTCTATTAGAACTAAAACATAAATCTATTGATAAAATATTAGATTTATATAATAGCTAAAAAAAGAAGGTGAAAAAGTGTCGAATGAAGTTTATAAAAAACATCTATTAACGATTGATGTATCGGCTCGAACTAGACAAGTAATCACGACAAATACCACTTTTTGGACAATGGATATTGAAACGGGGAAATTAAAAATTAATTTTGTCTCGAAAAATCAACCTGTAAACCTAACTGATGCTACGGTGCTGTTAGGTTTTTATTTTGAAAACGGTGGTTCCAAAATTGTCGATTCACAGGATGGTTCTGTTGTCATTGAAGATGCCCAACAGGGACGTTGCCACGTTATAATGCCGAGTTATAAATTTGATTATTCAGGACCCGTCTTAATACACGTCTATATTTTATATGCATCAGGTAAAAGACTAGATTGTGCGACAGTCGCCACTGAATTTGAAAAATCCTGGCTCGATGAACAGCTTCCGGAAATGGAAACGTACTATGTGAAACGCATTGAGGATTGGCTAGCTGATGTCGAAATTGAAACTAACAAAATTAAAGGAGAGTTAGTATCTCGTTTAAATGAGTTAAGACAAGAAATCATCATTACCCAACAAAATGTCCAGCACATTCAAGATCAAATTCAAGCTAATAATATTGTTACACAAGAAGAGTTTAATAATCTACCAATTAGACAAAGGATTCAGGTGAGAGATTGGAATGTACTTAATCCCCTAGAGTTAGGATTACATCACGGGGAAATAGCTTTAGTCTATAGTGACATTGACGCAATGAATCAACCTTTTGCAAGTGATTCGTCATGGGCTTGGGCTGGTTCTGTGATGTTAGTAAACGCTATTCGTGAACGTTTTTTCCTTGAATTATTTCGATCTGCACCATCTGTAAATGATACCAATGCTTATGCTTGCCGATATTTTGATAATGGCGCTTGGGAAACGACTTGGCACAGAAGGACATTATTATCTCAAACTGTACCCCTACCAAATGCTAATATTGCTCAAATCGGAACAGCTAATAGAGCAGCTAGAGCAGATCATGTGCATCCATCTGATCCGACGAGATTACCGTTAACGGGTGGGGCGTTGACGGGGGACTTGCGCATGGCCTCTACAAAAAGTGTAATCGTTGAAAATACAGTCTATAACGCTACGGCGAGTGTACAATTAAATTGGCTTAATAATATTCCTCGCATCCGAGTCGAAGGTAGTGCAGGCGGAGGGTCTGGGGCTGATTTTCAAATACAAGGGACCAGCGATAGAATAAGAATGACAATTGGAGATAATCGCACCGAAGTGCCCGGAACATTTACAGCAGGTGGCAATATTACAGCACCCAGATTTATTGGTACTGCAGATACTGCAGATCAGTTAAGAGCTAAAAACGTTACGGACTGGAACCTCTTAGGGTCTGTTTGGCAAAATACACCGTCCGGGGGAGTAGCAAACCTCCATTCTTCCCAGCTGTCCTCGAATGGGCCTGGTGGGTCACGATATGTTCAAGGGTTGTTGTTAAAATATGATGAGAGTGGTGGCGGAAATGGATTAATTATCGCCAATGACGGTGTTGCAAGCGCTAATTCACCGACGCTGTGGATGAGAAAACTAAGACAAGGATCATGGGGAAATTGGGTACGTTTAATAGACGAAAATAGGGGGACTGCTGTATCAGCAACACGCCTAGCTACACCAAAGACAATTAACGATGTAGCCTTTGATGGATCTACCAACATAACTGTCACCGCAAATCCAACCACGACAAGATTAGCTGTAAATACTGATTTAAATACGATTACCACACCCGGCTATTACAATTGCCCTTCCGTCGCAGAGGCAACAGCGATGGCTAATACACCGATGAATGAGGCATTTAGTTTACAAGTCATTCGGCACGGAACTAACCATAGTCTAGCCTGTACACAAATATTTAATACTTATCTGGCAGGCATTGGTAACTTTAGGCGGTTTGCCAGAAATCGAAACGGGGAAACGTGGGGAGATTGGTTTGAAATCCCTATGGCGATGGGAACGGCTCGAACTTATGACATGTCAGTCACAAGAGCTAATCAACTCAATACCGCACGAACAATCACTCTATCTGGAGCTGTCACGGGATCGGCAAGTTTTGATGGATCTGCTAACATTAATATAGTTACATCTTTATCTAGTTCTGCACGCCAAGCTGATGAATTGACAATACTAAAACAAGAAGTAGAAGAGCTAAAAGCAACCGTAGCTAAATTAATAGCAAAGGAGTAAAATATGGAAAATAATATTAAAATTTTAACAGGGATGATAGGCGCTATCTTCTCTTTTTTGTTTGGAGGATGGTCAGTATTATTGCATAAATTAGTTGTGTTTATGGCAATTGATTATGTGAGTGGGGTAGCAACAGCTGGCTATCTGGGTGAGTTAAGCAGCCGGATCGGTTTTAAAGGAATTGCCAAAAAAGTATTAATCTTATCACTCATAGCGGTGGCTCACTTATTAGATCAAATCGTAGTGGGTGAGGGGCAACTCATTAAAGATGCTGTCATCTTTTTTTACTTAGCTAATGAACTGTTGTCCATTTTAGAAAATGTGGGTAAGACGAGTTTACCGATTCCACAAAAATTAAAAGATTTAATGGATGTTTTACAAAAAAAAAAGGAGATGGTTAAAGAATGAAAAATGATTACGATTTACATTGTCAGAAGAGGTTGTGGCTGTCAATTTTGACTGATCGAATTGGCTTGAAATATTTGATTTTGTTGCGCTGAAAACTTTCATTTTTTGTTTGGGCAACTGCATATTAAAACCAAAATTGGTAACTTGACATGCTTGAGAAGGGTATGACTATCATCAAACTAAGTGTTTTGAAAGAATTTAGTAATTCAGAAAAAAAGTTAAAGCCAATCCAATTTGCGAGGAAGCATCTTACTGACAGAACGACATTTCGTAACTGGTTAAAAAAAGGCCCTAAAAATGCGAATCAAAAACCTCAACCGGGAACGAATAGGGATTCTAGTATTCAATCAATAGAAAGTCACATAAGTCCTAGTCTATTGGAACCTGTTCAGGCAAGTATTAGCAAAATGATGAACCAGTTTCTGTGGATGATCAAACCTTTAAAAAAGGAATAATAGTACAAGAACCACTGCTTAATTTTATTACGGATTCAAGTGGCAGTATGGATTCGGTTGATATAGATGTTACATCATTGCACCAATCAGGTCGCAGTATCTTTTCTAGTAAAATAGACATGGCTTCTGCATTAGAAAGTTTTGCATTCCAGGATCAGGCCATTCAACAATTAGAGCAAGATATAAAAATGTAGGTTCACCGTCACCCAAAGATGTGACCAGTTGGGTAAAAACTAGTTCAGATCGAGCCAATTCTCCAAGAAGATCACCTAGTCCAAGGAATATGGAGCTTGATCAATTTGGGAAGCCTAGTGTTCAAGAAATCCCTAGTGTTAGCTTCAACATGTCCTACGATACTTCAAAATTTAATGAGTCAAGATCTAATCATAAGCACCACCCAGTTTCTCAGAACTAAAACGGTCTGTAAAAGAGAAATCTAAACAGTCCAATCTCTCAAAAGGCGCATCGACACCAAGAGATCAACCCTATAGGTAAGATTGATTTGTAGGGACAACGAATTAAAACACTGTCCCTACATTCATTTAAACCGCCCTAACGTCAGTGGCCGTTATGTATTTTCAATTCGGCACAATGACGATTTTAGATTACAGCTAGCAACAGACTTCAACGGTGTTGGGTCTTTTAGACGTGTCAGAACAAGCGGTGTATGGAGTGATTGGGTGCGGATAGTCGATGAAAATGGAGGTAATGCAGTCAGTGCTAACCGATTAGCAACTCCAAGAACGATCACCTTAACAGGTGCTGTTACCGGATCTGTCTCTTTTGACGGAAGTACTAACGTCACAGTTAACACCACATTAACCAACAGGGTGTCTACAGGAAATTCAGATGAAGAAGGGAACTTATATAAAGCCAAAATCGATCAATTACAAAAAGAAGTAGATGAATTAAAAGAGATTGTGGCGAAATTATTGAAACAGTATTAATTTTAATACTTACTAATGAGTGACATATTTAGAAAGGGTAAAGACAACAATGAAAATGGAAAAAGCTTATGTTTAAATTCTTATATTAAAAAGAAGGTGAATAGATTGTCAAATAAAGTTTACAAAAAACATTTATTAACCATTGATATATCTGCTCGCACCAGACAAGTGATTACGACGAATACGACATTTTGGACGAGGGATATTGGAACCGGCAAATTTAGCATTAACTTTGTTTCCCTTAATCAACCGGTAGATCTAACAGGTGCTATGGTCCTGTTAGGTTTTTATTTTGAAAATGGAAGCTCTAAATTGCTGGACTCGGAAGAGGGATCAGTTGTGATAGAAGATGCCCAGCAAGGACGTTGCCACGTTATTATGCCAAGCTATCAATTTGATTATTCAGGTCCAGTTTTGATTCATGTCTATCTATATTACGATCAAGATAATCAATTAGATTGTGCCACGGTGGCCACCGAGTTTGAAAGATCTTGGATTGATCAAAAGCTTCCGGAAATGGAATTGTACTATGTGAAGCGCATCGAGGATTGGCTTGCTGAAGTAGAAGCTGAAACCAATAAAATTAAATCAGAATTAGCAGCTAGACTTAATGTTTTAAAACAAGAAATAGACATTATCCAAACACAAGCTAATGACATACAGGATCAAATAAAGGCTCTGGATATTGTGACACAAGAGGAGTTTAATCATTTAAATTTAAATGCTAGGAATATGATCTTGAACAGTCATGAAATCATTTCTCAAGGAAATGAAATTGATAATCAATTAGTTACGATGACAATAGCACCCAGTCAACGATCATTATTAAGTAACGCTGAAATTACCTTTACCTTTGATTGGGAAGCGATAGGAGATCATACATCGGGGAGATTTCGAGCGCAAATGCAGGGGAGTTCTGGTGCTGGCCGTCCTTGGGCAGAGATTAGTCCTAGTATCATAATCTCTGAACAAAATAAAAAAGGAACGGCTGTAAGCACCACGGGGATTCTAGGAAACTATGTCTGGAATTTTATCGACTTTCGACAAGATCAAATCCCTACTACGGTGACCATGCGCTATAGTAACATCCGCTTGCAGCTAGGGAACAAGGACCTTGGGTGGTTACCTGCACCTGAGGATATGGCGACACAAGCTAACTTAACAGAGGGGCTTAACACTAGGCTTGCTCTTACAGGTGGGAACCTAACTGGTAATCTAATTAGCAATGGGCTTATTAGGTCAACTGCTATTAGCGGCTTACAAGTCATGCGACCAGAGTTTAATAATAGTGGTCTCCAGCTAGACTTTGTTAATGGGAATAATGCCAGAGCACGATTAATAGGAGACGATGCCACCATGTTTAGTATAGCTAATCATACTGGAACTGCAATGGCTCAGTTTACTTTAGACAAAGCAACATTTAGAGGTAGCTTAGTAGCAAATGATCCGATAACCGCACCAAGATTGATCGGTAATGCAGATACGGCCACTCGGTTGCTGACTTCCAGGCAAATAAATGGTATCAACTTTGATGGAAGTCAAAATATAACCATAACTGCCAATCCCACCTTAACGACAAGACCAGTTGGTAGTGATTTAAATGATGTGGTAGCAAACGGCTTTTATCAAGGTCAAAACTTAGTCAATCGTCCACCGGCTGTTAGCGGTCGTCATACATGGGATTACATCGTCTGTGTCAGACATAACAATGATAACGTGATTCAAATGGTAACCGACTTTAATAATATTGCGGCCTTTAAACGAGTGATGAGAGACGGTATTTGGCGTGATTGGGTTAAAATGGTGGACGAGAATGGCGGCAATGCTGTATCAGCAACACGTCTACAAACACCAAGGTCTATTAACTTAACTGGAGCAATTACTGGATCAGTCAATTTTGATGGAACTGCTAACGTTACTATTAACACCTCTTTCGCTAACAGGGCTCTTGCAGAAGATTCAGTTGCATTTGAAGTAGATCTCTATCAAAAAATGAATGAATTTCAGAAAGAATTAGAGGCATTAAAAGCCGTCGTTACAAAATTAGAAGAAATCACAATAAAGCATAACCATTAAAATACCGTTATGTCAGAGAAAAAAACTTTCGGTTTCTTAGTGGACGCATTGTTAAAGTAAGTCTTGAAAAATTATTAAAAACGATAACTAAAAATTGAGGAGAGAAAAAAATGGATATCACACAAGTCGTTTTACAAACTTTAGCTAATAAGATTGGAAAATTAGAAGTAGAAAATACCTGTTTGCTGACGGAACTTCAAGGATTGCAGCAACAAATACAAAAGACTCAACCTGAGCAGAGCACACCTGAAATAACAAATGAAAAATAAGCAGAACCCTCATTATCATATAGAAAATATGAATTAGAAAATCGATTGACACTAAATTTTTACAACAATGATGACTAAGGCATAATTGAAGCCAGGTTCGTCTGAAATATCAGGAGAAGCAAACTCAAAAGACAACGAAAGAACAAAAAGATGATGGATCAGCAACAGGTAGTAAGGAAACAGAACTTATTAAACTTCTAATATGGGAAGATGGCTATTCAAGTCATTGTAAAAATAAGCTTGAACTTAACCACTTGAGTTAAGCTTTTTTTAATGCACAAAAAGTGAAATAACCATCATTTGGTTTCATTATATCGTGCTTAAATGGCATAGAAAAGCGTAGTTATGCTGATTTAGAAATGTTTCAAACGTTAATTTTAATAACATATATTGCTAAATAACGTATATTAAAATGAGGTTTTAGATGTCATATCTAAAGCTATTAAAGGAGAGGATATAAATGACAAAAAGAATTGGTTTAGCCAATGAAGAATTAGAAATAGATCATCACCCTAGCTCGATGTTTAACATCATTTTAGAAAAGCGGGAAATAATTCAATTAACAACGGTTCCTGGAGCACCTGCTGGTGATTTATTAACATGGGCAAGTAAAGATGAAGAAATCGCAACGGTAAATGAAGTTGGAACCGTAACAGCAATAGATGTAGGTAAAACTCAAATACTTGTTGAAAATCAAAGGCAAACATTTGCTGATCGTATTGGGATTAAAGTCGTTGAGGCAGGCGAAGCAGAAACCTTAAGGTTAGCAATCAGATTAAACTTTGGTGAAGTTGTTAGATTATCCTTAGAAGGGGTAGAACAGCCAATTTGGCAATCATTAGATAACAGTATTGCTGTTGTCTCACAAACTGGTGAAGTGACTGGTATATCGGAAGGATTGGCCTTAATTACAGCCACTCATGGTGAAGAAATGCAAGTTATTTATGTCATGGTAACAGGAAGACCTATAGATGAGAGTGACTTAGCAGATACAGAACATTTTGAGCGCATTAAAGAAATCGTTATTAGTAACAACAATAATCCGATTGTCGAAAGTACTAGAGCCATTGGGAGTTTTTTATCAGGTGGAAATAAATGGGCCGGAGGAGTGGTTGCACCAAATGGGAAGATATATGGAATTCCAGCTAATAATTTCACTGTATTAGAAATAGATCCCGAAACAATGGCTACTACAACCTTTGGCAATGTAGGCGCTGAAGCCGATAAATGGTTTGGTGGTGTCTTAGCCAATAATGGAAAAGTATATGGAATTCCCAGTACTTCTGCGTCTATATTAGAAATAAATCCCGAAACGAGAGAAACCATTTTGTTTGGCAATGCTGGTGCGGGAGAAGGTAAATGGCGTGGTGGCGTCTTGGCACCAAATGGTAGGATATATGGGATACCGAGTAATGAAACCAGAGTAATTGAAATAAATCCCGAAACTAAAGAAATTTTCTTGTTTGGAAATGTAGGAATTGGAACGAATAAATGGGAAGGAGGCGTCTTGGCGCCAAATGGAAAAATATATGGAATCCCTCGTAATGCAACGACCATATTAGAAATAGATCCCGAAGCACGAACGGCTACAAGTTTTGGAAGCGTAGGGACTGGGATAAATAAATGGGTTGGTGGCGTCTTAGCAGCGAATGGAAAAATATACGGAATCCCTCATAATTCCACAGAAGTATTAGAGATCGATCCTATAGAAAGAGCCGCTAATACTTTTGGAAGTATTGCAAATATTGCTTTGAAATGGGTTGGAGGGGTACTATTACCAAATGGAAAAATATATGGCATACCCCATACTGCCACAAGCATATTAGAAGTAGATCCTGTTACAAGGACAATTAGACTTTTTGGAGATTTAGCTGGTACCCAAAAGTGGCGTGGCGGAACTTTGGCGCCTAACGGTAGAGTATACAGTATCCCTTTTGATGCCACCTCAAGTCGAGAAATGGACTTCGGAGTTGAACTTACCAATTTTGATACAACAGCTCTTTTAAGTACATGGATTAATAACTATTAATCAGATCATTAATAGTGAAAGCAGAAATAACGCCATTTATTATTTCTGCTTTTTTTAATCAATTTAGTCAAAAGAGTAATGGAAGCTTGAATTAAGTCATAAAATTTTTAATATAAATGTATATAAGCATTCCTAAGTATAACTACAACATTACTAAGCAAGTAAGAATCAGGCAAATATTATGGAGATCAAGAAGATAACAATAAAGAGATAATGGCACTAGCGTTTACTTCTAACTAACATAAAATGTTATAGGAGTAATGAAAACCATAAGCTAGTCGGATACAATAAAACCAATAACTGTGCATTTAAATAACAAAAGAAAATCTGTTTACTAGTGCGTCAATTAAAAAAGTAAAGCAAGGGAAGAGCAAGTGAGGCATCGTATTGGAAAGATAAAACCACTAAAAATATAAAGGAGATGGGGAAGGAACTTGACTAGGGCTACCAGACATAAATAAAAGGAGAAGATAAAATGATGATTGAAACTGGAATCTTAATCGCCATCATTGTAGGAATCAGTCAAATCGTAAAAACCTTGGGTCTCAAAACTAAATACATTCCTCTGCTTAATCTAATATTAGGAATCGTTCTAACAGTTTTTTTAACAAGTCATGTAAGCCTTCAAGAAGGTATATTACAAGGTTTAATTATAGGGTTATCCGCAAGTGGACTCTTTGACCAAACCAAAATTTTAGAATGAAACAAATGTGACAGAAGCAGTCCCCTCCATTAGTGCATTAGAAAAAAAGGAATTCTATTCTCAAGAAATTCATTCATCACTACTCTTTGCTAGAATCCCAATCTATAGCTATGGCTGTATAATGTTAGCACTAGATATAACAGTCTGAATTTAAATAAATAAAATGCAGATGCCAAAATGGATGGTCGTAAAAAAGCAACCGATTAAAACATGTTCTGTTGGACAATCTATAGAATAGGATTTTGTTGTTTTATTTTAAGACTCATGCATTTCATTCTTTAACATATTTGTATATTTGTTACTACATTGTTTTCTCAATTTAACCCTAAATAATACTTTCCTTTACTGTGCTTACCAAATATCACTTAAGCATTAATAGCTACCAATGTCAGCCAGTAACCCATGCCAAGATTTGCTTAAACAAAGTTACTAATATTAATTACGTTTTAAAATGATACATCTTCAAGTTCTTTTTTCCGTTATACCTCGTTACCAAAAATTCCGTGGAGGTTCCACTTCGCGGAATTTTTGGTGCTTCGTCTAACAGAAAAAAGTCAGGCGAATTTGCTAGGCTTCGTTATTCGCAGCTTTAAAGAAAGGCTTATTATCGGTCTTTCAATAATCATGATTCAGAACATGCTCAATTGAACATATTTGAACCGAGCTTGAACGCTGTTTTCTTCTTTTAGAAACACATTCTCTCATCGAGCTTTTTTTTAGGTTGAACATTATCCAATCGTATCTTTCATAATCGTTCACTTGTACAGTGTTCTCAGATATAAGGTGCTTTGTCTTGCGTATAAAATGACGCCACACCTACCCATTTCATTAACTCTCTTTGCCTTAAACAAGTAAGTCATTGTTATTGATAACTTTGATTAAGAAATACTTGGCTTATGGCTTAATCAAATAGAATCCAAGAATTGTTGAAGATTTTTGATGAGCTTAAAAGTCGGGGTGTAGAAGAGGTATTTTTCATTTCGATGGATGGGGTATCAGGTTTAACAGAAGGCGCACGTTCCATATTTCTATCTGTTGTCGTACAACGCTGTATGGTTCACCTAGTACGCCATGCTTTTGGGTATATACCCAGCAAGGATTATAAAGCTGTCTGTCAGGACATGAAAAGCTTTTATGGGGCTTCTTTCACTCAAAGCAGCTCACTGCTGCATTTGAGACTTTTCAGAAGCGTTGGTCTGCTTATTCTGGGGCTGTTGATGTTTGGAAGAGGAACTTTTCTTATGTTGAACAACTCTTTGATTATGGCTCTGCCATTCGTCAGGTCATGTATACCACTAACGCTGTTGAAAGTGTGCATTCTAGCTATCGCAAAGTCACCCAAAAAGGGGCATTTCCTAACGAAAACGCTTTACTAAAAGTCTTGTATTTACGCACCAAAGAACTGCACGCCAAGTGGGATGGTGGCCATGTGCGCAATTGGTCTATGGTTCTTAACCAGCTGATGGTTAATGAAAAGTTCGCACAGCGCATTGAGAAATACACGACCTATCTTCCATAATGCTTCTCTTAATTTTTTTATAAAACTTACACACTTAACTTGACAAAGCCTTTTTAGGATAGTATAAGTTAGACGCTACACAAAACTAGTATTTTATAGTATCTTTTTTCGCTCTTATCAAAAAAACCTATCAAATTGATAGGTTTTTTTATGCTAATAAAGGCTAACAAGGCGGATTATTAAAAGTGCTTACAAAATTAAAGAGCGTTATAAAGGCATTAATATTCTTTACATGTTCAGGCAAGGATTTAAGAAATTTAATTGCTCTTTCCTTATTTCCTTCCGTAAATGCTTTTTGAGCAATTCTGACATCTTCTAGAGAGTCAATCTTTTCTTGTGATTCCAACATTTTATTAATCTCCACGACCAAATCATTAAACAATTGCCTTACTTCATCAGTTAGTTTACTAACATTTTGCTTAACATTATCCCCCTGGAAATTAGTATTATCTCCAAAATTATTTCCAGTAATATTGCTCATATTTCTACTTTTATCCACGTATATTCCCCCCACATTGATAGATAGATTAGTTATGCTCTGTAATTCGTTAAGACTCATTCTTAAACTAAAATCCTCGTTCTCGCTATTAGCTTTTACACTACTTTTAATGGGGAGAACATGTACTTTTTTTTTATGTGATTCCTATATTCAGACGTAAAGTCAAAGGACACCCACACATTGTCAGAGCTAGGGGTGTATAAAATCCCACAGATACTGCACTCCCTTTCCTCACTAGGAATTTCATCAAGCGTATCAATCGCAAAGTCGCTATCTCCTTCTGGACATTCTATCTCGAAATTGATTTCTAATTTGGTTCCCACCTCTTTTAAAAGATATTTAGTTACACCTTCTAAATCATTAAATCCTCCTCTTGTATTTATATAGTGAGGTGCAAAATGAGTTTTACCCTCTAATGCCATTTCTTCTAAAATATCATCTATGGAAAATAAATTCACGATTGATCACCTCTCTTCTCTATTATATGGAGTATTTAGAAATCTCTATTCAGCTTTTTTATATTCACCATTAACTGTCATGCTATCAAAATCCAAATCATACTCTTCTGGATAGGCTTCATCCGTTTCATCTAATAAAATAGATGACTGTTTTGGATAACGAATCTCCTTTATTTGCTCTAATATATAGCTAATTACTTCTTCTCCAACATTAGATCTAATCCATAAACCATTGTCAGTAATTACATATGAAACACTCTCTTTGTGACCAAAGCTATATTGATAATTAAATACTAATGTCTGACTCTTCATAGGTTGGTCATTGAATTCTTCTTTGTACTGTTCATGACTTCCCAAGTCCTCTATTCTGGTATGTGCGGTCACTTCTTTGGTAGCGTAAGGACCCTCTGTCATCTTATGCTTAGCACTTCTTAAACGTGCTTTAAGACGCTGGGCTAATTCCTTTGCTTGCTTTTCAGTCAATTTTGTTGCTTTCTCCCAAATCACAGTTTTTGAATTGCAATTCATAAATTCGAGAATAACGTCTTTGAATGCATCGTCACGCTCATGTTTAGTTCTTGTCTCAATAGCAAAAGGGGCAAAGTGAATAACTACATATTCTACTAATTGTGGGTATTTTAAGACAGTCTCAAAATTCTCCCACACCCTATTTGGATTTCCTAAATAAGAAAGTGCAATTACTATTTTATCATCATATTCAAATGCATTAATTATCTGCGGAGTTTTATCTAAATTTGGTCTCAAGCCTTTATCGAAGATATGACTACCATATTTTTCTATAAGTTTACTTTTGAAAAAGTCTTTAGCACACCATTTAGAATCAATACCAGACATTGCGATACTCAAATTTACAGGAGTACTACCAGCAAATCTAAATTGTTGTGCTAAATTTCGCCCGATCTGTTCTTGTTCTCTCACTATAGCTCTGGCCATAACTTCTGCGGAATTCTTCTTAGACTCAATCTCTTTATTTGAGACTATGGTTTTCATTACTTTTGCTGGCACTGTCATCGCTAAAATCTCATTTAAATTCATAAAGCTCCCCCTTGTTCTGTACCCCTATTTCATATTTTCTTATTATTAGTATATCTTTTTATATAATCATTATCAACAATTCTAAATATTTTTTATATAAATGCACTAAACGCTATACAGAATTTTTTTAATATTACTCTACACTATTAATATCCTTGTTTACGGTCTAATAAGTTTTACTTGGCGTAATAAAGTATGTTTAGCGCTGCTGTTGCTGTATAATTACTAACTCCACCTATTGTTGTCAACTTAGCTCTATTTTCAAATCTGGAGTCCATATTATTAGCTTTCACTCATTGATAGCTAATAAAGAAAGCTTAAATATGTCTTAATATAAAAATATCACTTTATAATAAAGTTAACGTATTGTTATTAGATAGTGTCTATTTAATAGCAATGATTTTAACACTTTACACTGGTACCTACGCCTATCAAATGTCAATTATTTTCAAAAATATATTTAAAACATCCCGTTGATTATATAATAGTAGTATCATAGCGAAAGGAGTGTAATTGTGTCTAAGCTAAAAATGTTATTAGAAAGAAAAGGGATTAAACAAATAGAACTGGCGAAGAAAACAGGGCTTAATTACAACTATCTCAATCGGTACATAGGAGGGTATCACGATATTAGTCTGACCAAAGCAAATTATAGCAGATGCCTTAAAGGTAAAGATAGATGATTTCGCTTAGTTAAAAACATAGTTGCTAGGAATAGTTAAATACTGATTCCTACCTTTTTAATTAAACCACGCATACCTTATCCTTTAGAGAATTTAAGATAAATATTAAAAAATGCCCTCAGTCTGGTTTGGATTGAGGGTTTGAAGTTCCTGACATAGGCATCACCCCTTTTTCAACGAGTTAGCCACCGCCTTAAACTTTTCTACTTCTTTATCATACTATAATTCGACTGTTCGTGCAGTTTTTTTAATGTTTTATCTCAAAATATAGAAAAATGGCTAACTGTTCTTTTGTTAGCCACATCGATTTACTATAAATTATTCATCTCTCATTATTTTTTAATCATCTAATACATTGGGACGTACGTTTCGTAACGTCCAGTAAAGGGTCGTGGTATAAGTTGTTGCTCTTGCCTCAATGGGATCCATTTCCAAAAGTAATCCTTCATCTGTATTCCAAGAGATTTCCTTAATCCTACTCCCTAAAGTTTCTCGGTGTACGGTTGCAGAACCTTGGCTTAGAAAGTCAGTTCTATCGCCTTTTTTAAAGACTAGAGCATGATCTAACCTATGATCATTATCCACTGCTATCAAAGGATCAGCTGAAACCACCAGTTCCCACGGTTCCCTTTCCAATCGAGAATCTTCTATGGATAAGCTCCACTGTTCATCTTTTCGAGGAATAATCGTCTCTCCACTTTGAATAGATGTTGTTTTGAACTGTATATTTTCAGGTATATTTAAACTTAGAAATCCATCCACTTCAAATGGGATCTCATAATGCATTTGAATGGTGTTTCCAGATGCCAATCGTTCTTCTACTAGAATGACCCCCCTTGTTTCACCTCGTGTTGAACGATTTGGATACTCAGTAAATCTAAGAGGTGTCACTCCTGTTGGTAGATCAATAAATTCATCTATTCGTTGTTCCAATTCCTCATTGCTGGTACGATGTGAAATCCGTGTCTTTATGGCGCTCCCTTGATTAATCACCAAAGGTCGAAAGTGGTCTTCCATCACTTCATAATAGACCGTATTTAAGCCAGCACTGACATCAAGTCGCTCCTCATCTTTAATCAATACATTCCATAATCGCTTATCTAAATCTTCTTCTACGTATTC
>Ga0153980_1000185_pt1 | contig 31884 bp, 25 predicted proteins | sample TSGA064MetaG_FD_104722 | JGI IMG/M metagenome (GOLD analysis project Ga0153980, IMG submission 104722) | Attine ant fungus gardens microbial communities from Georgia, USA - TSGA064 MetaG | ecosystem: Host-associated > Fungi > Mycelium > Unclassified | place: USA: Georgia, Magnolia Springs State... | reverse complement strand
CATAATTCTCAAGCAATTTACTTTGTCAAAAAAGTAAAACATATTTTGCGCTTTATTAAGTAAGAATGATTAACTTAATTGATTAAGTACCGAAAATATTATTTTCTTCTTTATCATTCCCCTATTGGACTTAATAATATTCCTTAAGTTAAACAATTTGTGATGTTTTTTCTCTTAATCTGGTTTGCCTAAATAGTAACCTTGACCAAAATCACTTCCTAATGCTTTTAAAACATCTAACTCTTGTTTTTCTTCAATTCCTTCGCCAATCACTTTCATATTATTACTTTTAATAAATTCAATAAATGATTTGACAAAGCCATATTTTTGTTTATCTTCATAAATTTTGCTTATAAAATAGCGATCTATTTTTACTATGTCAGGTTGAACGTCTAATAGGATGGCATTTCCAGAAAACCCGATACCAAAATCATCTACGGCAATAAGAAAATGATACTTTTCTCTAAACTCAATAATGATCTGCAAGCTGTCTTGGCTCCACTTTGTTCTTTCTGATAGTTCTAAGACAATGTTTGCCATACATATCCCTACTTCTTGAGCAAGGTGAATCATATGGTTTAAGTACTCTAAGATACCTGTGGGAGTTTTTCCCATAATATTAATAAAAAGTTTTCCCTCTTTATTAAACCCTCTAATAACAGCTTCCATCATGATTAAATCTAATTCAATAATTTTACCCACTTTTTCAGCTAATTCTATCAGTTGACTAATATTAGAGACGCTTAAATGTTTGGGGCGCGATAGTCCTTCAAAGCCATAAATACCAATAGCACCATTTAAACTATAGATTGGCTGATAAACAGCTGTGATATGTTGCTTCTCAATCCTTAAATTAGTAAAACTACTCATTAATTTCTCACCATGATAGTCATACAATAAGCCAAAATTAAATAATTCTAAATGGTTGATTTCATTATCTTTACACTTCTTAGCTTGATACATTGCAAAGTCTGCATATTTTTTTAAATTAGAAAACGTAACCGTATCTTGATTATAAATACTACCACCTGCACTAAACCTTACTAAAACCTGAGTCTTAACATCTCCCATTACATGAACTTTCAAGCTTTCCTTCATCTCGTCCATGAGCTGGTAAATCTCCGATTTTGCTTGATAGCCTATACTAAACACACCAAATTCATCTCCGGCAATTCGAAAGCAAATTGTATTAGCCTTTTTGCTTGTTAGCTCCTTTAGAACATTAGCAAATTTAAGCAGCAACTTGTCTCCTACTTCATGGCCATATAAATCATTCACGCGTTTAAAATCATCAATATCGATAAAGAAAAATACCCCTAATTGATCTGGATGCTGAGCCATTAGTTCCAGACATTTGTTTTCATAAGTCCTTTTATTGTATAAACCGGTTAACGGATCTCTTTCGTTAACTTTTTTTAGAATTCGAGTTTCTCGTTCTTTTTTTAGAATCCAAATGACACAAAGCAAACCAACTAAGCCAATGACTAATCTCAATATATTTTCTTGTGAACTTCTTTGACGAGGAATAGCTTGTTGATATTGAATCATTTGATTTCCCCATCTAATTCCTTGTTCGCCTCGATCCACTAACGGATATAAACGCAAAATATCTTCCATTAGACGATTAAGATCATCGTTCTCCACGTTTCCAAGAATGCCATGAGAACTAAGCCGGTTAATATGGTTTGTTTGACTTAAATCTTTGATTCCTACAACGTCACGATAATAGGCTAATACACTTTCTCGCGTCATTAAAACATCTATTTCATTATTTATTAGAGAATTAATGGCTGTTTCGTAATCATTGAATTCAACTATATTAGCTATACCTGAAAAAAGATCTACTACCTCTTGAGAGATCACAACTCCAAAATTAAGCTCTGATATGCCTTTTAACTCCGTATTATTTCTGAGTTTTTCAATGGAGATAATATTATCTTGAATGCCTCGCTTCCCTATCTTAGTAACCATCTCACTTCTTATGACTTCCGATGTACCCAATAAAAATTGTATCTCATTATTCATGAGCTCCTTAAACAACCGATCAAAATTAGAACTTTCCTTACAATTGACAATTTCATAGTCGATACCTGTCAGAGCTTTTAAAAGGTCCATCATTTCAAGATAAATCCCTGAAGGGACACCATTTTTATCAAAAAAGCTATAAGAAAAATTAGCGTGATGCATACCAATCTTTAGGGGCGCTCGTCGGTACTCAACTAGAGTACCATCATATTTTTCTACCATATAGTTCTTAATTGACGTCTCAACACTTTCAATATGTAGCGTTCCTAGTTTATTAATAAAGAGACCGGCTCGCGAAGAGTTTAATATTTCTTCAAAGATGGCTAAGGCTTCATAAAGTTCTCCATCAGTAGTAGCAAATTTAACACCAAAAACCGTGTTTTGAAATGTAAACTCTATTTGGAGGTCTTCTCTTACAATAAGCTCGTCTACTCCTCGCTCTAATTTTGTAATAAACGCCTCAATTTCCTGATTATCGAGCGCATCGAGCGCTTCATCTAAAGAATCAAAAAAGCGACTTTCAAAATAATCGCTGCCAATGGTTTCTCGAAAATCTTGATAAACAAGACCTTCATTAATAAATCCAATATGACTTTCTCCTAATTTAATGACATCCATTAAAGGTTGATGGCGATTGGTAATCACAAATTGCAAATTGGGAATAAAAGTAGAAATCCAATATAAATCTTCTCTCTCTCCATCGTTAAGCAAGTATGAAAATATATCAACTTCTCCCTTAAACGCAGCTTCAACTAACTCATCATAAGTATCGTAAGCTATAAATTCAAGATTGATGCCTAATTCTGCATGCATGAATTCTTTAATTGCAAACCTTAGCCCTAATTCTTGGTTTCGTCGAATCCCAAATTTAAGGGTTTGATTTTCAAACTTTTCTAAAACTGCCAACTCTTCTTCTGTAAACAGGGACGTATCACTATAACTTTGATTATAGATTAAATCGAGTCCAAAATCGTATAACAGAAACAGCAACATTAAAATGGTTCCGTAAAGAATAGCCATTCTAATATTTATTTTTCTTTTAATTTTAATATCTCGTCCCACAATATTTCCTCCAATATATAAACATTAACCAATAATTTTTAACTTTTTACTTAATTTTTACGCAAGTTAAAATGATGAATTGAGTCTTTCTACTATTGTTTGAAAATAAAGCATATTTATGCTCATTGTTATGATTAAGATTGACGAAGAAAAGCTGAGATTAAAGAATCTCAGCTTTTAACATATTTTAGGTGACAGATTGAATCCCTACTATTAGTTACTTCTTCACTTTAATTAAACTTTTCTAACCAATTACTTAACCTATTGTGACTCCACGTAATAAACCACCAATGTGACATTGGCTCTCATGACAGCTCGCTGATTGAGAAAAGGTTCTAATTGCGCTTCAAATTGTGTCTCATCAAAATTGTCAGACTCATCTGCGTCAGAAGGATCAAGATCTTCACCTTGGTCCTCTTCTACTATAGTCAAGTCTACTTCATTATTATCATCTTCTCGAGCAGCCTCTAGCTCGCTATTAAATGTTTCAAAATTTTGTTCTAGCGTAAAGGTTTCCACTTGAATGAGGCGATTTCCTTGTTCTAATTGGGCAATGAACTGAAGGAATTGAGCTTCGTTATCACCTTCCAGCCTGAGGTTTAACACGGTTCTCATGAGTACATTGGCATTAGCATCCTCCTCATTTTCTATCTGATTGGTAGCGCGAAAGGGAACTGGTTCCTCAAAGGCCTGATCAATTAAAGTGACCTTTGAGAGCCGAGCTGCTTCTTCTAATGTAGCTAGTAAGATTTCAGGCTGTAAATGACCAAAAGGAATTAATAAAGAAACATCTTCTATCTGATTGTTTTGGCCATTGCCTAGCTCCATTTGTCTTACGGTATCGTTTAGAGCTTGCTGAATGTCTTTGGCTTCTTGTAACTCCTTAGCTAATTCACGGCGTTCTTTCTGTAATGAACCCAAGTAATGCTGATTCATTCCCCATATAAAAGCTCCTCCAAGAAGGAAACAAAGTAACATAATGATGAGGTTTACTTTTCCGTATACAATTTTCATTAGGGTCTTTCCTCCCCTTCTTCTCTAGTAAACAATGCCTCTCTTTCTAAAGCGATGATCGCTCTTCCCAGTAGTTTTCTAGAGCCACTGTCTAATCGAACTGATTCTACACGCGCCTGACGCACCCAATTTTCTGTGCTTAAACTTTCAACAAAACTTCCAACATCGCGGGACTCATCCACGGCAACTCCGAAAGTTAACGTAACTCCTGCTTCATAGGCGTATGTCGTGATAGCGGAACCCGGAGGCAGGTGGCTCTTGACCGCTTCCATGACTTGGGTTGTCGATAAGGTTTGATTTAAAACAACTTCAATATTTTCTTGAATCTCTCGAGCAGAATAAGTCGATCTCATAACATCTAACTCTGCCTCTACTCTTGCTATTTCTGTTTCTATCTCCGTCTTTATCCGAGTCAGATCAGCAATTTCATTTTCAATGGCAGACGCTTGATAATAAATATAAGCTAATCCTCCCATTAATCCCAAGAGAGTTAACAGTATAGAGAGGAGATTAGCACTATTTCTCTGAGGTTTCTTAGGTAGCAAATTAATATCTGGTAACATAGTAATCTACTCCTTTCAAACCGAGACCAATAGCAAGGTGATATTCTCTTGGAACGACTTTATGATTCAACCCTTTAATGGACTCGGGAATAACAGTAATAGCTACATCTAGTTTCGCTTGTAAATCTTCATTTAAATAATTTAGAAACGGATTTTCTCCGACTAGTATTAAACTCTTTATCGTTTTTCCTTCTGAGATGGAAAACTGATAAAAGTGTAAGATTCTTTCAATATCAGTAACTAAAAGGTTAAATCGTTCTTGCATGCTTTGAGCCATCTCCACATCATCTTTCCAATTCATATTATCGGCAAACAACTTTTCAAACTGCATAAAGATGGGAACATGATCTTCAAATATACTAACGGTTGCACTTAGTTTGTCTACTTGTAAAAGCAAGGTTTCTTTCGGTAAATAATCTAATTTTATCTGATCCAGGTATAAGCGATAATAACACAAAGGAGAGATATCAACTGCAACAGGATTTAGATGAAGACTGCGAAAAACATTCACATAATCAGTGACCAGCTCCTCTGGTGTAGCCACAATTAGAATTTTTTGCCCTTCGCTATTTTTTGAGACGTTTACATAGTCAATAGCCGAATGTTCAAAAGGCAGACTAATGCTGTCCCCTAGATCATGATATAAATAGCCACGCATTTCTTCATCCGATATACTAAGTGGAACTGTCACCACTTTAACAGCTACCGTTTCGTCAGGTTCTATAAAGCGTATTTTTTTTCTTTTTAGCTTCCAATCCCCAATGCACTCAGCTATAAATTCTTTAAACCTAGCTTGATCTACGATTTTTCCTCCTTTAATTAAACTCATTGGAAGTTTTCTTTTGCCATAGCGACGGACAACTACAGGATCAGTTCCTCTTAGCTCCACATAACGAATAATATCATCTCTTATTTCAATACATACATCTTGATTCTTTTTGAAAAACATCGCGATCACCTCCTATTAAAAAAGTTGCAGATACAAATTTAGATATAACTCACCGAAGAAATAGACACTGAGCGTTCCTATCACTATAAACGGTCCAAAAGGAATAAGCTGACCTTTCTTTGCTTTTCCAGTGATTCTTAAACCAATCCCAATCACGGATCCTACTAAACAAGAGGCAAAAAAAGCGATTAACACACCTTTAACTCCTAATACGAGACCAATCAAGGCAAAAAGTTTAATATCACCACCACCCATTCCACCATTGCTGATAACCGCAATGAGATAAAGTAACCCAAAGCCAACTATTGCTCCAGCAAAAGTATCCCACCACGGTTCAATCGGAATGAATAGACGTCCAATCACGAAAAGAATAGCAAAAAAAGCCAAAACTTGATCTGGAATGATCATATATTTTACATCTGACACTAAAATAATCATGAACAGTGAGATGAGAGCAAGCCCAATCATCGTTTCACCCCTCCATCCAAACCTGAAAAAAGTAAAGCAAAAGAGCACCCCAGTTATAAATTCCATCAGCGGATAAATAGCCGATATTTTATGACGACATTGTTTACACTTCCCTTTTTGCACCATGTAAGAAATGATGGGGATTAGTTCTAATGGTGTTAGCCTATGTTTACAAGTTGGACACGCCGAAGGTGGCATTATAATGGATTCATTTATAGGAATCCGTAAACCGACGACATTAAAAAATGAACCCATTATAACTCCTACTATAAAGATGTAGCCATAGGCTAGCACAAAGTCCATACTCCCCACTCCTTTACTCACATGTTTTGGCTGCTAAATCATATAGCTAATGATTTAGCTTTCACCCATACCAGGACCAATATTTAACAATATATTTAACTCTCTACTTTGGTTAATATCGTCCACGGTGGCATTTCTAAATGACATCGTCTCAGAACCTACCTCTATTATACCAGTAGTTATGGTCAATTGTCCTGTATTATTACGATTTACTTCCCAATCAACATCAGCTAAAGCCCCTTCTCTAGCTAGAGATTCTCCTAAATCTACACTGGTAATGCCACTAACTTGATCATTATCACCGATAGCACGACCTTGAGCAACATATATTTCAGCTGCGTTTAAAATTTGAATGGCATCAGATCGAACGCCATCTTCACGAGAATTTTGGATAACATTCCCAATACTTACCACTGCTATAGTTGAAACAATTCCTAAAATAACTACGACTGCTAATAATTCTACTAGTGTTAAACCACGCTGATTTTTAATAAATTTCGTTAACATTAATTTCGCTCCTCTTTGATTCTTTTATTTAGTACTTAAAGCCTGTTATACTCATCCTAAACCGTTAAATAATTTAAACATTGGTATCATGATTGACACTACCACAAGGCCCACAATACCGGCTAAGATAAAAATCATGATCGGTTCAATTAAAGCTTTTAATCGATCAGTTGTCGCTTCAACCTCTGCCTCATAAAAGCCAGCAATTTCTGCTAACATCGTATCTAACGAACCCGTTTCTTCTCCAATCATGATCATTTGGCTGACCAGTGGCGGTATCGCCCAATGTTCTTTCATAGGTTTTGTTAATGAATCACCCCTTTCAAGAGCATCTCTACCTTTGTGCAAAACACTAGCAATCACTTGATTGCCGACAACTTTTTCCGTTATTTCAACTGCTTGTAAGGCTGGAACAGAGCTAGCAAATAAAGATGCCAAAGTCGAAGCCGTGATGACCATGGCTGATTTTTGAAAAAGTTTACCGAAGATTGGCGCTTTAAGTAAAAACTGATCAATTAAGTACTGTCCTTTTTCTAGCTGTTTTAAAACGGCTAGGGCTATGATCATAAGACCTATTCCAACAAGGATTAGTCCATAATAAATTTGGAAATTATGACTCACGTTTAAGACCAATCTCGTTATAACTGGTAGCTCTGTGTCTAAACTGACAAATAGATCTACAAAGATAGGCACGATATAGACTAGCAGAAAAGTAACCACCCCGACAGTTGCTAAAGCTAGTATTATCGGATAGGTTAGAGCAGAGATGACTTTTTGCTTGGTACGATATTGCTTATCGTAGTAGTTAGCTAACCGTTCTAAGGTTTCGTCTATGGTTCCCGACGCTTCACCAGCTTTGATCATATTAATGAATAAAGGTTTAAACAGCTTTGGAAATTTTTCATAAGCATCTGACAGAGAGATTCCTGCTCGCAAATTTATTTCAATTTCGTTAAGTGTTTTTCTTAGCACTTTACTTTCTGTTTGTTGGCAAAGAATGTGAGTGGCATTGACAATAGTAATACCCGCTTTAATTAAAGTGGAGAACTGGCGCAAGTAAATGACAAAATCACGCTGTTTAATCCCGCTACTAAATCTTAAATTTTGGGTCCAAAAGGTTTCTGGAATTTCTTCAACACTTAAGACTTTTAACTGCTGGGATCGAAGTTGCTTATAAACTTCATGTTGGGAAGCGGCATACATCTTCCCTTTCTTTCGCTTATCCTGTTTGTCTTTAACCGTATAACTAAACAGAGCCATGGTTCATAATCTCCTGATAAACCGTTGCTTCTTGGGCTTTAATAATCCCATGTTGGACTAGCTCTTTCAAGTTCATTTCTAACGTGTGCATCCCAACTGCTTTATTGGTTTGTAAAACATTGGCAATTTGATAGACTTTTTCACTTCTAATTAAATTGGCAACGGCGGGTATATTAATGAGAACCTCAGTAGCTGCGATTCTTCCTGTTTTACTGGCGTAAGGAATAAGTCGTTGCGACACGACTGCCACTAATACTGAAGCCAATTGAACTCGTATTTGTGCTTGGTGAGTGGCTGGAAAAATATCTATAATGCGGTCAATGGTAGAAGCTGCATTTTTAGTATGTAATGTACTTAAGACTAAGTGACCGGTTTCTGCTGCTGTAATAGCTGTTTGAATCGTTTCTAAATCTCTAAGTTCACCTACTAGAATCACATCGGGATCTTGGCGTAAGCAAGCCCGTAACCCATTAGTAAAAGCATTTGTGTCATACCCGACTTCACGTTGATCAATAATACAGTGGTGATGGTGATGAATATATTCAATGGGATCTTCTAACGTTATAATATGTCTAGACACCGTCTTATTTAAATAATCAATCATTGCTGCCAAGGTTGTGGACTTCCCACTCCCCGTTGGTCCCGTCACCAAGACTAATCCCTGTGGTTTAGTTACCATTTCTTTTAAAACTTTTGGTAATTTTAACTCATCTATGGTGGGAATCTGGGTAGGAATTAAGCGAATGGCTAAGGCTATCTCTCCTCTTTGCTTAAAGATATTTCCTCGGAAACGACTAATTCCAGCAATTTCATAAGCAAAATCTAGTTCTTTTTCTTTTAAAAACTGTTCCCATTCCTGTTCTGTAAGCATTTCTTTTCCTAGGTGTTCCATTTGCAGAGGCTTTAGTTGTTGTTCTTCTTGCCTCACTAATTGTCCATTTATGCGAAAGACCGGAGGAAGGGTGACGGTTAAATGAACATCAGAAGCTCTAGCTTGAAAAGCTTTAATAAGCAACCTATCGATTTGTTTTTCCAATAACTTCACCTCTCTAACATCTTTTAACACAGCCTGCAAGAATATACCGACAGGCGTTATTAAATCTTTTATAGTCCAATCGTAGGCATTTAATTATTTAAGATTGTGACGTTTAAGACTTCTTCAGTTGTAGTTAGTCCAGCCACCGCCTTTTTCAAGCCATCCTCAATTAAAAGAGTTGTGCCATTATCTCGAGCCCTATCATATAAGTGACCAACAGTAGCCCCATTTAACAACGCACGTCGTATTTCTTCAGTGATTACTAACACTTCTTGAATTGCGATTCGACCACGATAACCCGTCATTGAACAGTTAGCGCATCCTGTGCCTCGATATAATTTAGTTAACTTGATCTCTCGCATAGCAAAAAGTTCTCGCTCTCGACTGGTAATTTCTACTTCTTTTTTACAGTCACGACATATTTTTCTCACCAGCCGCTGAGAAACAACTCCAGTCAAAGATGAAGCAACTAAGAAGGGCTCAACTCCCATATCGATTAATCTCGTTAAAGTGCCAATGGAATCGTTGGTGTGCAAAGTACTTAAGACAAGATGCCCTGTTAAAGCGGCACGAACGGCAATTTCTGCTGTTTCGCGGTCGCGAATTTCACCTACCATAATAATATTGGGATCTTGACGCAAAATGGAGCGTAGCCCACTGGCAAAGGTGACGCCAATGTTACTATTGACTTGCATTTGATTTATGCCTTCAAGTTGATATTCAACGGGATCTTCAATACTCACTATATTAACGTCTTCACGATTTAGTTTTTTTAAAGACGCATATAATGTAGAAGTCTTCCCAGAACCTGTTGGTCCAGTAATCAACACTAAACCGTGGGGATTTTGAATCATTTGTAAATACTTGGCTAAGTTTTCTTCAGTAAAACTTAGTTGGTTAAGATCGATAACCGATTCATTTAAGTTTAAAATCCGGATGACAACTTTTTCTCCAAAAATAGTTGGCATTGTCGCAATTCGTAAATCTATGGGCTTAATATCCATTAACAATCGAATTCGTCCATCTTGAGGAAAACGTCGTTCGGTAATATCCAAGTTGGCCATAATTTTAATCCGTGATAACAATGCCCCGTGTATGTCCTTAGGCAAAAATCGCTCATTTTGTAATTTACCATCGACTCGAATGCGAATTGAAATAACCTTTTCTTGAGGCTCAATATGAATGTCACTAGCTTGCTGGCCAATGGCATTTTGTAAAATGGAGTTTACCAACTGAATGACAGGTGAATCTTCACTTTCTATGGTGTCAGTAGGAGCTAGGCTTGGACTCTGCACCTCTAACCAATCACTGACAAAATCTTGTAAATCATAATATTTAGCGATAGCTCTTGTAATCTCATCTTTGGTAGCAATGGTCGGTAATATTTGTAAGCCTGTGGATAGTCTTAAATCATTAATTAAATAAAAATCCATAGGATCGGCCATGGCTACAACCAACTCATTTCCATCTCGCTTTAACGGTATGATATGGTTTTTTTTAGCCATAGCCTTGGGGATTAAATTAAATAATTTTTCATCGAAAGAATAGTTATATAAGCTAACCTTTGGAATTCCTAGCTGTTGCTCTAAGACTTCGATTAATTGATGTTCGGTAATAAAACCTTGTCTAATCAGGGCTTCTCCGAGTTTTTCCTGTTTTTCTTTAGTCGCGAGGGTCGTTTCAATCTGATCAACAGTTACTAGTTTTGCATCAATTAATAAATCCCCTAGTCTTTTTCTTGGTTGCATCTAAATATTCCCCTTTCACAAGATTAAATTAAAAATTGTTAACTAACGAAAACGATTAATGCCCACATATTCAATCTGTTGCAACCCTTTAAGCTCCCAGGCGAATGTAGGTTCTTGACCACCACCACTGTCTGGACCACCTGTTGGTGGATTATCTTCGACAAAACAAATTAGATTAACATCTCTTTGAGGTGAGCACCCAGCCAATGTTTCCACCTGACGATACTCAACCTGATGAAGATGAGTTGGCATGTTTACCCCTTCTCCATAGACAACAACTCTGGCACCTGTTCCACTAAAGGAAAAAGAGTTGTAGGAGTTTTGAAACTCTGCATTGCCATAAACAATTAAGGAGGTATCTGGTGCCATGGCTATGATTCCTTCTGAAAAAAGGTGCCCTTGCACAGTTAAAAAAGAGTTTTGACGAAGGTCAGTTCTCCACCCTAATCGCAGGCTATGAGTTGCTAAATGACCGTTTGTTAATTCAAAGTTACCCACTCGCAAATTTCTGATGGTTACCATTCCTGCTTCTGTGTCGGTGACATGAAAGCTATTTAAAGCCGTATAACCGTTTAGATCGGCAGCACTATTGTGTATTCTTAAAGGATTACTCAAGGATAAGTCTCCTTCCACGGTAAGCTGACTATTATTTTCCACCGTTGCATTTGTCGCCACACGAAGTCCACCCTCTACGATTAAAGTCGCTGAATTTAACGCCATGGTATTCTCTGAATTAACATTCCCTCCAATTTTCAGAATACTATGGGTTAAAAAAGGGCCTCCCGCAAACCTAGCATGGCTTCCAATACTAGCATTTTGACTACCGATTAAAGTGGTGTTCCCTAACGCCCGAAAAGTCTCACTGACATTAAAGGTATTAGCTTCTTGAGCTTCAAAAGCTCCAGAAACTCTCATATGTCCATTGACCATAAAAACAGACTCAGGGTTTAAGCTAATATTGCGATCAAACCCAGCTGTTTCAAACTGATTGACACCACTATACACGCCTCCAGGTTGATTGTTGGGTATATCTGGGATGTCAACACTATTTATTATGCTCTGATTGACATCTTCCCATCCAATAAAATCTCGAGGATTATCAAAATCATAACTGCCTCCCTCATCTGGTGATCTTAAAATCTCTGTCTCCACTAGAACTTCAGAAGTTATGATATAATCCAGCTCTACCGCTTCTCTACTTTCTATAAGAAAGCGGATCTCGTCATTCTCTACATTTTTAAGCTCTACCGTCGTCAAGACAGTTGCCTCGTCCAGCTGAATGGCTAGTTCAGATATTTGACTAACAATCAGTTCACCAATGGCTTGATTGATCGCTATTAATGATGACTCTGTTACTAAAATACGATGAACCTCCTCTTGATTAAGGTTAGCTAAGGCTTGTTCAATCTCTGCTTGGCCACGTACAATTCCCATTTCGGCTAAAGCAATTGAACTGTGATAAACCTCTGAAGAATGCACCTGTCTAGTTGCATTAAGCTGACGATCAATTAGCATAATCGTGAGTGGAAACATGATTGTTATGGTCAACAAAACAATTAACAAGGTGTAACCATGCTGTTTTTTTAAAGTATTCATGCCGTCTCCTTTAATCTTGAAACCACTGTTTCTAATATAAAGGGATTATCGTCCCCAGATATGATGATGGTAAACTCTTTTACAAGAAATAACCCTAATTCTACAGGTAAATGTTGATGAATCTCAATGCGATGCCCGGAAATTGCATAAGTACGCGTTTCTTCTCCGCTACGAATTGTTACCTCACCATCCATATGCTCAATCTCAAAACCACCGTTTTCCTGATAAAAAGTCGTTAGCTGATTAGCAATGGTATTGGCTTTCGTTCTAACATCAATTTGATCTGATTCTTCTTGATAATAGTTCAAACTGTTAATTAAAACCGCAAAGATTCCGGTTGTTAAAACAAAAACCAAGGCTAAAGCGCCTAGTAATTCAACTAAAGTTAACCCTTTTTGATTGCTCCATGGTTTCATTAAATTCATCCTAATCTATCCTTGCATATAAAAATATCTGGTAGCTAGTACCGTTTTTCTTTCAGAATGTATGAGCTCAAGTCTCACAGGCAATAACTTGATCTCTGCTTCCAAGTCCAGCAAACCTATCTTTAGTGTGAAGGCATTATTGGGTACTAGATAGCAGCCTGAACTAAATAAATGATGTACGGAACAGCTGGTATCTATTAAATTTGCTTCTAATAAATAAGCTCTAAAAGCCACTTCATCGACCCAATCTTTTGTGCGCACAGCTTCCATGGCAACACTTGCTAAATTCGTTGCTAGTAGTGTCTCTTCGTTAGTTTTTGTAAAAGTTGCCGATTGAGCAAAGACACCTAATAGTGTCGTTAAAATTATAAACAAGATTACCATTGAAGCTAAAACTTCAACAAGAGTAAATCCCTTTTCATTATTTCTCATTTTAGTTAGATACCTTTCGCTTTTTCATACCCACCCGTTTCTAAAGTCAGACTAGCTTCTCGAATTCACGATTTAGCTAGCCATTAAAAAGTTCAAAGTGTGGCTGCATGACCGGATAATTTAGTGACCATCTATAACTTAATTTTAGAAAACAGAATAAGTATTATAATTATTAAAGTGCCTTCTCCTCAATTTTATGAGGCATCTTAAGCGTCAATATTCCATTCAATATTAGCATTTTTCTACATAAATAAAAAGTAGGTTAGAAGAAAAAAACAAGACTTCTACTTGGTTTCCACAGCATCTTTACAATGTCTTTTAGACATATTTCCACATTATAAAATTGTAGGTTAACTAGGTTAAATTTTCTTATTAAGAATTACAATACTACTTCTTCGTAGCAGCTCTTTAAGCTCAAGATTGAATGATCAATATTCTGTTTTTTTGCTTAAATAAATACTTCCTAAAATTCTGACGCGTACTTCCAGTAAGTACTTACTTTTATCTTGAGCATTTCATCAGTTGTGTATTCAGAAGCTAACGAAATTTACCAACTTCAAAAAGCGTGGAAATGATTAATAGAACCGAAAATACTTACTAGGTAATCTTGGTTTTTTAGTACGAAATGTCCTTTTGAAGAATTGTTTAGAAAGCTAATTAACTTTTAATGAAACACAGCAAAAAAGCTATATCAATTAGATACAGCTTTTTGCCTTGTTGCTTTAAATTTTACCTGTTCAAAACATCTGAATGTCTTACCATGAACTTGGGAAATTTATATAATTACGAGGATTAACTTGACTTGACCACGTCCAACCACCTGGATGGATTTCAAAGTGTAGATGTGCTCCCGTTGAAGTTCCAGTATTCCCCATAATACCAATTTGTTGACCTTGTGACACCGTTTGGCCTACGCTAACTGACGGTTGCTGTCTTAAGTGAGCATATAAAGTTCCAAAAGCTTGACCGTTAATGTTATGGTTTATAACCACAAAATAACCGTATGACCAGTGATATTCGGCCATCACAACGACTCCTGTTGCAGCTGCTAATACTGGACTAGATTTATTACTACTCGATAAGTCAATTCCTCTATGTCCCACATAGCAGGCCCATTCGCAGGTTACATACCCAGATGGCAATGGATAAATAAACATTTGGTTGCTGACGTTGGTGCTAGGATTTCCACCGCTGTTATCGTTATTGCTACCACTGTTGTTATTTCCACCACTATTATTGTTGCCAGTGTTACTGTTGTTATTGGTTCCACCACTATTGCTAGTGTTCTCGTTATTATTGCTTCTTTCGTTGTTAGAGTTATTATGAGTATCTTCTCTATCTGTGGTGTCTGTTTCACTGTTATCTTTAATAGGTTCTTCAACAGTCACTTCTGGTACTTCTACTCGGTCTAATACTTCTCTTTGTTGTTGCGCCATTCGAAGAGCATCTTCCTCGCTTAAGGCAATATTTTCAAACTGTTCAATTTCTTTTGCAATCGTAGCTTGTTTTGTTTCTAATTCAGTTTTATAACTTGCTAAGTTTGCCAATTCAGATTCTAGTTCTGTTCGTTTGGCTGTTAAAGCGTTCTGCTCAACTAGTAAGGATGCTAAAATGCCTTGTTGTTGTTCAATTAAATCACTTAATTCTTCCATCAATTCAGCATCAGTAGCTGAAAGCATGTTAATAGCTCGAATACGTCGAATAAAGTCTACGAAGCTATTTGATTCTGTTAAATAGGTTAATAGATCGTTAGTGTTTCCCATTCTTTGTGTCAAGCGCATTCTCAAAGCAATTAGGTCTTGTAGATCTTCAACTTGAACGTCTAATTCAGCTAATTCGGATTCATGAGAAGTAATTCGCTCCTCAGTTGCCGCAATTTCACCTTTTAGATTAGCAACGGATGTTTCTGCTACTTCAAGCTGATAGAGAATTGTCAATAAATCAGTTTCTACCGAATCCAGCTTACCACTAGCTGCATCTCGCTCCGCTCTTGCTGCATCAATTCGCCTTTGAGCATCACTAATTTTTTCATCACATTCTTCTGTTGTTGAACAAGCTTCCTCAGCATAAACTCTAGTAAGTACCTCACTATCAGTTAGACTTAAGTTGGCTATCACTGGTGCTGCGCACATCGTTGCAAATATTCCCCAACCGATTCCGACTTTCCTTTTTACCATACTTAACTCTCCTTTTACCGTCCTCTTCCTACTAATGCTATGACCCAAAAAGCTTTTCTCACTTATTTAATAGCAAAGCTTTTTGAAATTCTTAAACTCTAATTCCCTATTAAACGGTAGCTATCCAACTAATTCATCACTTTTTACCACCATCTACCTTGTTGTGGGAAATTAAAGTATTGACGTGGGTTAACGGATCCTCCCCATCTCCATCCACCTGGATGCACTTCAAAGTGAAGATGTGGTCCTGTTGAATTTCCGGTATTCCCCATAATTCCAATTTGTTGTCCTTGGGTTACAGTTTGTCCTGGACTAACTGAAGGCTGTTGTGCCAAGTGTGCATATAAGGTTCCATAAGTCTGGCCATTAATATTATGATTAATAATCACATAGTAACCGTATGAATTATGCCAAGCTGCCGTCAAAACAACGCCAGTTGCTGCTGCTATTATTGGGTTATTTCTATTGCTATGAGACAAGTCTATTCCCCTATGTCCTGCATAACATTCCCATTCACAAGTGACCGTACCCGAAGCCATTGGAAAAATAAACATCCCATTACTCGTACTTATGCCATTACTTATATTGCTAGTATTGTTACTATTTTCGGATACTTGCACCTCCGGGATTACCGTTTGATTTAAAATTTCCTTTTGAGCTTCAGCAATTTTTAGTGCTTCTTCTTCACTCAATGCAATATTTTCATATCGCTCAATATCTTGTGCTAAGCGTTCTTTTTCCGCTTCTAAATCCGCTTTGTAATCTTCTAGAACATTCATTTCTGCTTCTAATTCACTTCTCTTAGCTGCTAATGTATTCTTTTCTTCTTGTAATGATTCTAAAATGGACTGTTGGCGAGCTACCAACTCATTTAGCTCTTCCATCAGCTCAGCATCAGTTGCTGTTAACAAGTTAATAGTCCGTACACGACGAATAAACATAATGAGACTTTCCGACTCTGATAAAAAACCTAATAGCTCATTACTATTATTCATTCGTTGACTGAAACGCATTCGATGAGCAATAATATCTTGTAAATTCTCAATCTCAACGTCTATTTTAGCTAGTTCAACTTCATGTTCAGCGATAAGATTTTCAATCTCTGTAATCTCATCTTTTAATGCATCAATCCCTGCTTCTATTTCATCAATACTCTCGACAATGGATGTTAAGTCATTATCAACGGTAATAAATAGACCTCTAGCCGCTTCTTCTTCGGCTCTTGCAGCTAAAATTCTATCTTCAGTGGCATTAATTTGTTCGTTACATTCCTCAATTGATGAGCATGTCTCTTCAGCGCGTACTATTTGCAACTTGCTCTCATTAAGATTTAAACCGGTTGCCATTTGGGTCGTATACATCAAAGCAAATAATCCACAACCGATTCCGATCTTTCTTTTTAGCATGTTTAAACTCTCCTTTTAACCATTTCTTCTAAATTATTCTCTCTTGAAAACTTTTCTGATAGCTGTTACAAAAAAATTATCATTTAATAAAACAACTTTCATAACATAAAATGTTGATTAGATTCCCTATTTTTTAAACACGTACCTAGAAACTGCAAATAAGCTTCCTATAATACTTACAGCAATAGATATGAGTCCTAAAACAAAACCAATTTGGAAAATTAACGGCTCTGGATTTGTTAACTGAAACATTTCTAAAACTAATATCCCACCAGATCCATCATAAATAAGCGGGTACCCTAGCAGCGTAACTACTATAGGAATAGCCGCACCAATAACTCCGATAATAATTCCTTCTATTAAGAAAGGAATCGTAACATGAGGAATTGATGCCCCAACTAACTGCATAATTTTAAGTTCTTCTTGACGTGAATAAATCGTAATTCTAATTGTATTTTGAATTAAGAAGACTGCCAAAACTAATAAAATTCCTACAATGATAATCATCACGGTCCGAATTGTCGAGGTCACATCCATCAGTGACTCTAGCGTTGAGTCGCCACCAAAGTCAACAAAACCAATGGTATTCATATTGTCAAGTTCTTCATATAGAGTGGGGATAACCTCAGCTGAAACGGCAGCAATTGTTAAGGTATGAGCTAGCGGATTTTCATCCGTTGAACTTCTTAACACTTGCTCCAACTCCGGATCTCCACCAGTCATTCGTTCCACTACATCAATAAATTCTTCATCGTTAGTTCTAAATATAACGTCATCAACAATATTCATTGATCTAATCTGAACAATGGTCGCTTCTATTTCTTCTTCAGTTACTTCTTCTGAAATCTCAGCAAATATTTGAACCTCATTCTCAATTTGTCTGGTAAGAGAACTTGTGTTTTCTGCAAACAAAACAAACAAGGCGCATAAACTTAAAGTAATGGTTAAAGTTAAAATAGATGATATAGACATGAACAAGTGATTCCAAATGTTTTTAAATCCATCGCGAATGCATCGTATCAATTGGCGCTGTCCATTAAGATTCATAATAACCCTTCACCTCATCTCTATCTATTTTTCCTTGATCAATCTTAATAACGCGACAATCTTTTTCAAAGATTAAGTTATAATTATGGGTAGCCATAATGATCGTTTTCCCATCTTGATTTAACTTTCTTAAAATAGACATGATCTGTCTAGAATTTTCAGGGTCTAAATTTCCTGTTGGCTCATCAGCTATAATAATATCAGGATTATTAGCAATGGCCCTAGCAATAGACACTCGTTGCTGCTCTCCACCAGAAAGCTGATTAGGATAAGCAAGGATTTTTTCTCCTAGTCCCACGAGACTTATAGCGTACATCGCTTTTTTACGGACTTCACGAGTTGGTAATCCAATGGCTTCAAGGGCAAAAGCCACATTTTGATAAACAGTTAATTTAGGTAGTAATTTAAAATCCTGATAAATAACTCCTATCCTACGGCGTAATTTGTGCAAAGTAAAACGATTAAGTTTTGTTATATTTATACCATCTACTATTATTTCACCACTTGTGACACCTTCTTGCCGAGTTATCAACTTTAAAGACGATGATTTCCCTGCTCCACTAAGCCCAATAACGAAGACGAACTCTCCCTGTTCAATTTTAAGATTTACGTTCCGTAACCCTATGACTCCGTTAGGATACTTTTTAGTCACATTTGTAAATTCTATCATTTTCTCCCACCTAACCTGTTTCAAACACTAAACAAAAACGAATTGCAATTTAGACAATATTATATCACATAAGTTGGCATACTCCAACTCATATAGCTAATTTCCATCAATTAGTAATGCCCTTTATCAATAAAAAATTGTTTTATATTGCAATCATTTTACAAGTATTGTAGCATAAATCAGCTCATTATTAATAGAAAATCCAAAGCAAAAATTGTGTATTTTCAATTGTTTTTATACATTTTATATTTTTTTCACATATTCTTAATTCCTGATCTTGATTCACTAACTACGTCTAAGATCGCCAGTAAGTTGATAAGAAGGAATCTTAAAAATATGTAGACAAAAACACATGTACAGATAACTGATTTAAATGTTAAACTCAAAACCTAACTGTTATTAACTAAGTTTGGAAGTTTCTACATAAACATCAATTTATAAGGAGTTAGATCCCTTGGTAAATCTGTTAATCAAACAAATAAAACCTTTTTTCCCATTTATATAAAAAAGAAACCCATTGCGAAAGTACAATAGGTTTCTTTTCGTTTTTAAAGCTGTTGCATTTAGTTGGAAGGATAAATTAAATTAGCTACAGATTGCAACGTATTTTCTATAAATAATCGAGCTTCATACTTAGCATAGGTAAGTTCATATCCAAGTAGTTACCGCACTCTCTAGCTGTAGCTCCAGGTACCGTTCCTTTAAAATCGACAATAAACTTAAATGTCTTCCGAATAAGAGGAACCACCTCTTTGGCAGTCATATCACCTTTTAAGATTAAGTAAAAGCCGGTTCGACACCCCATGGGTCCAAAGTAAATGGTTTTTTCAGCTACTAGTTCATCATTTCAAAAAAGTGGCGGCTAAATGTTCAATGGCATGAATCTCGGCAGTCTGCATAACAGGTTCTCGGTTAGGCAACTTCATGCGGATATCAAAAGTTGTCACTACCTGGTCACCGACTTGGTCTTTTCGAGACACGTAAATGCCTCGCCTTAATTTTCATGATTAGCGGTAAAGCTAGCAACTTTTTTCATAAGATTACTCCTTTAAATCGAATGACGTAAATAAGCGTCGATAAAACCGTCTAAATCTCCGTCCATTACTCCCTGAACATTACCTACTTCATAAGAAGTTCGATGATCTTTTACTAAGGAATAAGGATGAAAGACGTAGGAACGAATTTGACTGCCCCAACCAATTTCTTTCACTTCACCTCGAATTTTTGCTAGCTCAGCTTCTTGTTCTTCTAATTTGCGCTGATAAAGCTTAACCTTTAACATGTTCATGGCAGCTTCTCTATTTTTAATTTGGGAACGTTGATTTTGGCAAGTAACAATGGTATTGGTTGGAAGATGAGTAATGCGGACCGCAGAATCAGTAGTGTTAATATGCTGCCCACCAGCACCACTGGCACGATAAGTATCCACTTTTAAGTCTTCGCTTCTGATTTCAATATCAATATCGCCAGTAAATTCTGGCATGACATCACAAGAGCAAAAAGAAGTGTGACGACGACCTCCCGAATCAAAAGGAGAGATGCGGACTAATCGATGAACACCTCGTTCAGCTTTAAAATAACCAAAAGCATTAACACCTTTAATTTTTAAAGTCACACTTTTTATTCCCGCTTCTTCACCTGCTAAATAATCTAAGACTTCAATTTTAAACCCTTTGCGCTCAGCATAACGTATATACATCCGATACAACATTTCAGCCCAATCTTGAGACTCTGTCCCTCCAGCACCTGGATGTAGTTCTAATAAAGCATGATTCGCATCATAAGGACCGTTCAATAAAATTTCTAATTCAAACTTATTTAGCTTTTCACTAACTACACAAATTTGGACTTCTAATTCTCTTTGTAACTCGACATCTGGTTCCTCTAAGATCAACTCTAAAGTCAAATTTAATTCTTCTACTTCTAGTTCTAAGTTATAAAAACTGTGTACTTTTTCTTTAATAAGATTGGCTGCATTGATAACTTCTTGAGCCTGTCGCTGGTCATCCCAAAATCCAGGAGCTTGCATTTGATTATCATAATCTGTAATTGCTTTTTCTTTTTCGTCTATGTCCAATGATTCTTTAAATTGGGTTAAGCGCTCAGACATTTTTTTTACTTCTGATTTTAATTCATGAATTTCCATATTTGCACCATTCACCTTTCATTAACTAAACCATTTAATACTAATTCGTTTTTACGAGATTATTTCTGTTAAACCAGGCGTAAAATTTAGGTTGTGGTCACGATCCGACCGAGAACGTTTGGTCACAACGGATAATTCTTATGAATGCCTATAAAATCCCGATTAAACTAATAAAAGCAAGCTCAATAAATTTACCTAATTGAGCTCGCTTCTCGTTATTTGGTCGAAATATTATAAGATCAGTTAATTACTTGCCACAACACTGCTTGTATTTTTTTCCACTTCCACATGAACAAGCATCATTTCGGCCAGTTTTATTTGCAACGCGAGACACTGGCTGTTTTTTTTGCTCTTCTTTCCCACTTCTTGCTGCAGTTGGTTTTGCCACTTCTTCACGCTTTAAGTTTTGACGAATTTCAGCTCGTAAAATATAGCGAGTCACATCGTCTTCCATCTTTTCAATTAAGCGATTAAACATTTCAAATCCTTCACTTTGATATTCTAGAAGTGGATTTGTTTGCCCGTATGAGCGTAAATGTATTCCTTGACGAAGAGCATCCATAGCATCAATATGATTCATCCAATGAGTATCCACCACACGTAAGACAATTACTTTTTGAAACTCTTTAAAAACATTTGGGTCAATAGATTCTTTCTTTGTTTGATAACTATCTTTAACTAGCTCTGTGATGTAAGCAACCATTTCTTGTTTAGTTTTACCCGTTAGATCGGTCTCAATTAATTTGTTGTTCGGAAATAGATTTGTATTTAAATAAACTAATAATCCTTCGTAGTTGTACAGTTGCTCTTTTGCCTTGGGATCCACTTCTTGTGGCGCAAATCGTTGGACGATTCGCTCGATAGAGGAGTCCACCATTCCAAAGATAACCTCGGTCAAATCATCTTGTACTAAAATGTCTTGCCGCTGTTTATAAATGACTTCTCGTTGTCGACGAATGACATCATCATACTCCAACAAGTTCTTACGAGTATCGTAGTTATTTCCTTCCACTCGTTTTTGAGCACTTTCAACGGACTTTGTGACTAATTTATGTTCAATAGGCTCATTTTCATCTAATCCAAAGCGATCTACCATGGTGTGCATCCGATCTGTACCAAAGCGGCGCATTAGTTCATCTTCAAAAGATAAATAAAAGCGTGTATATCCAGGATCCCCTTGTCGTCCTGAACGTCCTCGTAACTGGTTATCGATCCGGCGTGATTCATGACGTTCCGTCCCGATAACAGCTAGACCGCCTAATTCTTTTACTTCATCAGTTAGTTTAATGTCGGTTCCACGCCCTGCCATATTAGTCGCAATGGTTACAGCTCCTTTTTTCCCAGCGTCCATGATAATTTCCGCTTCTCGTTCATGATTTTTAGCATTTAAGACGTTATGAGGGACCCCTTTTTTTCGTAACAGTTGAGAAACATATTCTGACGTTTCCACCGCCACCGTCCCCAATAAGATGGGTTGCCCTTTTTTATGGCGATTAACGACTTCCTCGACAACGGCGTTAAATTTTGCTTTCATATTTTTGTAAACTAAATCATTAGCATCTTCACGAATAACCGGACGGTTAGTAGGGACTTCAACCACGAGCATATTATAAATATTACGGAATTCTTCTTCTTCTGTTTTGGCTGTTCCGGTCATTCCTGATAACTTATTGTACAAACGGAATAAATTTTGGAATGTAATAGTTGCCAAAGTCGAGGTTTCTTGTTTAATGGGAACTGCTTCTTTGGCTTGTATGGCTTGATGAAGCCCTTCAGAATAAGCACGACCTTTCATTAAGCGACCTGTAAATTGATCGACAATAACAATTTCATCTTCTTGAACTACATAATCGATATCACGCCCCATAATGTAATTAGCTTTTAAGGCGTTATTAATGTGATGTAATAAAACGGCGTGCTTAATATCATACAGATTGGAAATTTGAAAGGCAGACTCTGCTTTTCCAATTCCATTTTCGTTTAATTGTATATTTTTTGTTTTTATATCAATGTTGTAATCAAGCTCTTCTTTCAAGCCTTTTACAAAGCGATCGGTTTGAACATATAAATTAGCCGTTCTTTTTTGACCACCGGAAATAATTAGAGGGGTCCGCGCCTCATCAATTAAAATTGAATCAACTTCATCGACAATGGCATAATTTAATTTTCGCTGAACCATTTGTTTTTCATATAAAACCATATGATCCCGCAAGTAGTCAAACCCTAATTCATTATTAGTTGAGTAAGTGATATCACAAGCATATTGTTTTTGTTTTTCTTCTGAAGGCATCCCTGCTAAATTTAACCCTACAGTTAAACCTAACCATTGAAATAACTCTCCCATTTCTTTGGCATCACGACTAGCTAAGTAATCATTTACCGTGATGATATGCACGCCCTTACCACTCAAAGCATTTAAATAAGCTGGCATCGTTGAAGTTAAAGTTTTTCCTTCTCCTGTTTTCATCTCAGCAATGTTTCCTCCGTGTAAAGCAATACCACCTACCACCTGAACTCGGTACGGTTTCATTCCGAGAATCCGCGTTGAGGCTTCACGAACCACAGCGAATGCTTCGACTAATAAATCGTCTAAAGATTCCCCTTGTTCTATTCTTTCCTTAAACTCTAATGTTTTATTTTGTAGTTGCTCATCACTCAGTTGCTGAACGTTAGGTTCTAAAGCCATGACTAATTCAGCTTGCTTTTCAGCTTGTTTTAAAACCTTCGTTCCTGGATCGAACACTTTTTTTACTGCTGCAATCATTCTTATCGCTCCTTGTTAGACTTTATTCACTAGTTCATATAAAAAACTAAATTATTTAATCGCACTCACATGTATCTCGTCCAATGTTCTAAAAATCACGTCTAGCCTAATAGATCCACATGGCTACCTCTCTTAAAGGTTAAAGCTTGTTTTACTTTCGGGAAAACGGGAAGTTTAGTTACTAAAAAAACTCGATTCCTAATGATATTCCTAGCTCAACCTTACCTCGGCAAGGCTAACTACTAAATATCAACGGCGAACTTTATCACTCAAGTAATAAAGATTAAACTCATCCATTAAGACACAGTTTATACTTAATTCTCACTCACTAGCTTTAATTTATTTTATTTTAACATAATACTACCACTTTTAAACATCTATGTACACATTAAAATGCATAGCTTCTTGTACTCTTTGCCGATTTTAAACACTTTCTTCTAGTGAGCCGCGCCTTAAATGTTCCGAGCTGGTAAAAGAGGAAAAAATTTTTATAATAATTAAATAAATCTAACACTAACTTTTTCCCACGAAAGCACCTCATTTTCACACCTACAATTTTTACCTATTTTATATTAATACTTTTATGAAATTTGAGGTTGCGTGACGATGAGATCATGAAAACCTAAAAAAGCGAGGCTTATTTTAGCCCCGCTGACTTCCCTAACACTAATGATTGGTTTCAATAACACCGTATTTTCCATCATTACGCGTATATAGTACACAAACTTTGTCCACTTCTAAATCGCGATAAACATAAAAATCATGGCCAAGTAATTCTAATTGCATAATGGCTTCTTCCACATCCATTGGTTTTAAATGCACAGTTTTAACCTTGTAAGGAATATCCTCATCATCTTTCGCCTTCGTTTCTGGAATATCTCCCATGTTGCTAAAGTATTCCTTAATTCCTTCACGCTCACGGATTTTACGATTAGCTTTCGTTTTATGGCGACGAATCTGACGCTCTAATTTATCAACAACTAAATCAATTGCAGCGTATAAATCATTATGACTTTCTTCAGCTCTTAAAATAAATTGCTTTCCTGGAATGGTGACTTCTACTTTTTGAGTCAAATCATATATTTTTATATTAACACGAGCTTCTAAATCTTGATTTTTAGGCAAAAAGCGCTCTAAACTTCCCACTTTATTTTCAATATATTCTGCAATCGCATTTGTTACTTCAAAATTATTAGCCCCTCTGATTTTTATTTTCATGTAGAATCACTCCTCTATCTGTTTATTAAACATATTATAACATACCTTGCTTATTTTGAAAACCTTTACCCTAACTTTACATAATTGAAACCGATTGCTCCTATTAGTCAACAAAATTCGAGTATCTTGGCCCCTATAGTGTCTTAATAAACGATAAATTTCTTACTATTGACCTTACTTAACTCATTATGTTTTGGTGTTCTCCTAGACTTTTTCTCACATAAATCCTGCTCCTTCATGGAACCTCAAAATACCAACCTTACAAAATGACCCTAGACGTCTTAAGTGTCCTTCTTATAAATAGTTTTTAAACAGAGACTAAACCATTAAACTTAGTTGGAGACGTGAAATTTAAGAGTATAGGACGTTCTTAACGTTCAGCTCTTCTCAAGACGCTCAACTCTTATTAATTGTTGGAATGTAAAATTTAACCTTGACTAGTTATTTCTAACGATTTATAATGTAACTGTGATCATTAGTTATTTTCAAAAATTTGAAAATATTTAATGAAGGAGTTACTTATCTATAGTTTTTACATATTAATATAGTGTGTATGAATATGATGTTACTTCAATTGAATAAAAACTGATCAAGCGGTAAACCTACATCATGAGAGAAGCAACTTTTCTCTATGTCATGGTTAGATTTATGCAGCCGGGCTACTTTGTAGCAACAGATGACCAATTACGGCCTATCTGTGGGACAGAACCTACTTTACTATCAAAGTGTAAGACTTTGAAAGTTTAGTATGGTCCTGTAACCACAGATAGGCCTTTTCTTATTAGGGCGTGTCTGAAAATGATCTTATCCAGCAGATTCCATGGAAAAGTTCCAAGTGGTGAGAAATCATTTTTAATTTCATCCTAGCTAGACAAGAATGCTTACAGAAAGACTTGGCATTAATATCAGTGAAGCAGAGCTTCCTCTCGATATTTAGTCAGAAAGTATAAAAATGTGAGTGATTCTTAAGCTGCCTGGTTTAAAAAAATAATTAGTTTATATCTGCATTCCCAAAATTACACACTATAGAACTCCATCTAGTCTGGAACCAAATGGCCAGACACCCTAGTTAACAAATACAAACATAAATTAGGAGGTTTTTCATATGGATTTCAACTATCATATCCACAGTAAAAAAAGAAGTACCCACGTTCAAAAAATTAAAAATTGGGGGTTAAGATTTGATTGGAAATCTTTTCTTAAAAAGTATAAATTATTATTATTAGGCATTATCATTACTTTATTTGCCACTACCTCACAGCCTTCGTTTACACTTTATCTGGCAAGTTATTTACTAGTTGGTAACAAAGTGTACCTGACTATTTTTCACAACTTACGAAGCAAAAAGATACTTGATGAAAATTTCTTAATGTTCATCGCAACAGTTGGAGCCTTTTCTATTGGCGACTACTATGAAGCAGTGTCTGTTATGTTGCTGTACCAAATTGGAGAGATATTTCAAGACTATGCGGTCGATCGTTCACGGCAATCCATTAGTGACTTATTAGATCTCCGCGTAGACGTAGCCCATGTGGTAACAGGGAATCTGATTAAAACAGTGCCTGGTGACCAAGTCAACTTAGGAGATCAGATTATTATTAAGCCTGGTGAACGGACGCCACTTGATGGTATCTTAATTGAAGGTGAGAGTTACTTAGATGCATCAGCTTTAACGGGAGAATCAATGTTGCAGTTTGTTTCTGTAGGAAACGCTGTTTTTGCTGGTTGTATTAACACTTTCGCATTAATCAAAATACAAGTGACAGAAACAGCAAGCACCTCTACTATTTCTCGAATCTTAGAGCTAGTAGAAAACGCAGCGGCAAAAAAAGCTCAAGGAGAAAAGTTTATTACAAAGTTCGCAAAAATTTACACCCCCGTTGTCTTAATACTAGCTCTACTCATTGGTGTTCTGCCACCTTTAGTAAGCGGGGCCGAGGGCTCTGTTTGGATTTATCGTGCCTTTGTTTTCTTATTAGCCTCCTGTCCATGTGCCTTAGTCATTTCAATACCACTTGGCTTTTTTGCAGGCATAGGAGGTGCTGCTAAACAGGGTATTGTTATCAAAGGGGCAAACTACTTGGAAGCACTGAATCAGGTTCATACCGTTGTGTTTGATAAAACTGGAACTTTAACGAAAGGAAAGTTCACGGTAAGCCAGATTCATCCTCTAAATATTAGTGAAGACGAGTTTATCAAGTTAGCCGCTCATGGGGAAAGCCAGTCTAATCACCCAATAGCAACGTCGATTGTTCAAGCATATTCAGGTAAAATAGAGACGAATCTAATCTCCCATTATAAAGAGGTAGCAGGAAGAGGGATTGAAGCTCAGTTTGACGGAAAACAAATTGTAATGGGTAACCGTCATTTAATGAGAGATCACGATATTGAAGTACCAAACATTAAAGCTTATAGCGAAACAGTCATTCATATGATTGTTAATGGAGATTACAAAGGCTATCTGCTCATCAGTGATCAATTAAAAGCAACGTCTAAACAAGCCATTTGTGAATTAAAAGCAGAAGGTGTTAATAAAATTGTGATGCTGACGGGAGATAACCAGCAAGTAGCTGAAAAAGTCGGTAAAGAACTAGAAATTGAGCAAGTTCACGCCCAGCTACTTCCTCATCAAAAAGTGGAAGAGGTAGAGCACCTGTTATCACAACTCCCACACAATAAAAAGCTAATGTTTGTTGGAGACGGCTTAAATGATGCCCCTGTATTAGCTCGAGCTGATATTGGAGTTGCTATGGGCGGGATCGGATCTGATGCTGCCATTGAAGCAGCAGATATTGTCTTGATGAAAGATGATCCTCTATCTTTAGTAAGAGCCCTTCATAAGAGTCGCCAAACAAAAACGCTCTTGTATCAAAACATCGTTTTTGCGATAGGAATTAAAGTCATCATCATGGGCTTAAGCCTCTTCGGACTTGCAACGATGTGGTTAGCTGTCTTCGGAGATGTGGGGGTTACGATATTAGCTGTTCTCAATAGTATCCGCGCTATAAAGGAGAAATAAACGACGGCCATCTTCTCAAAGCATGATGCCAACGGTCAACTCATAATCACTCGTATAGTATGGAGTTATAACTAGCGTTTGCTCCCCTTTTAAATCCCTTTGCGGGACTGTTTCCATAATATTTGTAACCAATAATTCCAGCCAAGGATAAGGTTTCTTGCTCTCTGATTCCAAGACCAATATCTCATTTATACCATTTAAATAATTTAGGATTACACCTTTTAAAGAATAGAAAAAAATTTGATTTAGACATATATCTCCTTGATCTAAACGTTTGATCACGCTATCTAACCACATATTTCTTTCATATAAAATATTGGAAGACTTCCTTTTTAACTGGGATTGACAGCGAACACAAAGCAAAGGCTCTGCAAGGGAAAATAATTCTTGAAAGCGAGTAATTCTAGTAAATTCATGACAGACTAAGCATTTCACGTTAATCCTCCTTTAACAGATTTTGATTAGAGGCTGATTGATTCATGCTCTTAATTTGCTGACGAGCAGCATCCATGGATTTTGTAATGCCGTAATGAAAAAATATAATGTCTCCGCGAGGATATTTAGGGGATCGCCCCACACGGCCACTTATTTGTACCAGGGCACTCTCTTCGTAAACATCGTGTTCAGCACCTAAAATAGCCACGTCAATATCCACAATGGTGACACCACGTTCTAAAATCATGGTCGTAATGAGGAATTGCCCCAATCCTTCTTTATATCTTTTAACTTTTTCTAACCGCTGTTCATCGCTAGAATAAACAAAATCAACATTTAAACCAAGTTTTTTTGCTAATGCCTTTTTAAAATGATGCCCGCTATTAATGGTCGGGACAAAAAGTAAAGCTCGTCGCTTCTGTTGCTGCTTTAGCAATAACCACTTTTTAATGGAATTCGGGACAAATCCTTTCGCTACGCTTTGTTCAAAAGAACCGCACCATTTAAACTTAGGAATATCTAAAGGATGTAGATGATACCTAGCTGGGATCAAACAACATTTCAATTTACCTTTTTTTATCGCTTGTTGGTCAGCTTTTGATGGCGTAGCAGACAGATATACAGTGGCACAGCAAGCGGCACAGGCCTTATTAGCTAACCTGGGTAACATTTCATCAAAGGTATAAGGAAAAGCATCCACTTCATCAATAATTAAAAATTTAAAAGCTTGATAAAATCTAATTAGCTGATGAACAGTAGTAATGACTAAATCACCGTACAAGCTTTTTTCTTCTGAGCGACCGTGAAGGCCCACCACCTTAGCTCTAGGAAAGGCCTTTTTTAACCGGGGAACTAATTCTACTACAACATCGGCTCTAGGAATCGCCCAACAAACCCGCTTCTCTTGCTTCAAGGCTTCGGAAATAGCCTCGAACATCATTTCAGTTTTTCCCGCTCCACATATAGCTAGTTAATGAAAACTTAAATATTTTTTGATTTTTCATTTATAACGATAGGATCTTAATGAGTGTTTTTTGCTACTCTTTTATATGCACAAAAATTAACGAATATTACAATATCTGATGATGATAAATGCCTAAAACCTCCTATCTTAATTGATAAGAGGTTTTGTCTTTTGTTCACACACTATAAAGGTAACTAGAAATAATGTATAAAATTTCATTTGACGAATATACTTAAAATAAAATATAATTAATACAAAGGAGGGTTACATTATGTTTAGACAAGTTATGCACTACTTAGCTAAATACACTTTAATGTTTTCAGTGTACACTATTTTACTAACACTTTGTCTTTCATTAATCAGTCCTTCGATCATTACCTTTTTGATAGTAAGCACTATTTACTTAATTTTAATTAAGTATAAAATTATAGTATTCAGTTCTAGTTGGTTAGATTAATTGGCACTTAATCTAACTTTTTTATTTCTCCTTATTTGTCTCTTTGTCAACAAATTCATTATCTATGCTAATCTCCAACCTTGAAAAAGAATCTCTGTACTGTGTGAATTCATTATTTAATTGTTCTATTTCCAGAGGTGTGATCTCCTTTTGCGCTTGAACCTTTATTTTTTCAATACTAATTTTTTCCATCTCAAGTTTGTGGTCTAATTCCATCTTTTTATTTGCAAGTTGATAATCATAGTCTATTTTCTTACTTTTATTTCTTTTATCCTGATACTCTATGAACCATTTACAGAGGCCTGGAATCTCAAGTTCTCCAATATCTAGATTAATTTTCTTATATTTAGCTCCAGTTAGCCTTGCACCACCAATAATTAGTGGTATCACCATTGCAAGGGCTATTATAATACCCGCATTAGAAGAAATCCACTGAAATTCCCCAGGTGATTGAACATTGACTTTACTTAATAGTTCATCTTTATTAATTTTTAATGTATTATATGCCAATCCATATACAGAAAACATATCATAAGCATTAATATCATCTTTTTGTTCAATGCGGAAAGTGAAGTATGTTCTTCCATTTTTATAATATAAGGGCTCTAGTATTCTATCAATCAGATGGGCAGAATCATCCAAGCAACTCACAGCTTGTTGCGCGCGAAGTTTATTACAAAGTAAAGGATCTATTTTTTCACGATAGACAGTCTTTATCCACTTAACCTTCCTACGCTTGATATAACCGCATTTATTATTCGCCTCTAACTCCACTATTTCTAATGGGGTTAGGTTATTTAGATAGATATCAGATTCGACTATACCAAAAGTTATTTTAGTGGATTTTTCATCTGGAATAATTACAATATCACCTATTTTCATATCGTTAACAAATCGAATAATTTGCCCTAGTATTCTTCCTGCTTTCTTGACCTTCTTATCGGCAACCTCCTTCTCATTATTCAAACCATATAGTTCTTGTGGACTCATATCTATTGTCTCAATAAGCTTCTCTCTCAATTCTATTTTGTAATCTTCATCGTCTTTGCACCTCCTTATTGATTTAATATCATTAAAATCATTCCAATTTATTCCTATAAATTTTTCATCAAAAAATTCTTCTCTAAACTGACCTTGAGTCGTTCTAACAAACCAATACCTTCTTTTGTCACTAATTATCGGCACGCCTAATGCTTTAATTAGTTCAATACTTGCTGAATTCACCATTTATTCTCCCTTCTTGTTTGAAAGCCCTCTTTAAAGCAATATACACCTCTACGATTTTAGTTTTTTAAAAAAACATATATGATTCATTTTAGCATGATTAGACTAATTCTTTCAATAGCAAAAAAACCCCCTCAAATCCTATATGTATATTAGGGGATTTTACTGTCTGTGGTCTTTTTAACTTACCTTGGCGTAATAAATATAACATCTGATTATTTTGAGCTGCCGTCCCTGTATAATTATTAATTCCATTTTCTGTTGCTAACTTGTCCCAGTTGTCAAAGCTGGAGTCCATATTATTAGCTTTCACTCATAGACAGATTAATGAAAACTTAAATATGTCTTAATATAAAAATATCACTTTATAATAAGGTTTAAGGATAACGTATTGTTATTAGATAGTATATTTTTAAATAGCAATGATTTTAATAATTTACACTCATACCTACGCCTATCAAATGTAAATTATTTACAAAAATATATTTAAAACTCCATCCCGTTGATTATATAATAGTAGTATAGCGAAAGGAGTGGAACTGTGTCAAAACTTAAAAGAATATTAGAACGAAAGGGAATGAAACAAATAGAACTAGCGAAGAAAACAGGGCTTAATTACAATTATCTCAATCGGTACATAGGGGGGTATCACGATATTAGTCTGACCAAAGCAAAAATTATAGCCGATGCCTTAAAAGTAAAGATAGATGATTTCGCTTAGTTAAAAGCATAGTTGCTAGGAATAGTTAAATACTGATTCCTAGCAAGTACCTTTTTAATTAAGACACGCACACCTTAGCCTTTAAAGAATTTGAGATAAATAAAAAACCCCGTCCACTATCGGATTGGGTTTTTTGTTTTATCTGAATTGGGTGTCTCTTGACGTTGAAGCTCCTTTTGAGAGATTGGACTGTTTGGATGCGTTAATGGCTCTCTTGGCTTCCTCATAAATTCTTTTTCCTGATTCAT
>Ga0153980_1000184_pt1 | contig 32013 bp, 34 predicted proteins | sample TSGA064MetaG_FD_104722 | JGI IMG/M metagenome (GOLD analysis project Ga0153980, IMG submission 104722) | Attine ant fungus gardens microbial communities from Georgia, USA - TSGA064 MetaG | ecosystem: Host-associated > Fungi > Mycelium > Unclassified | place: USA: Georgia, Magnolia Springs State... | reverse complement strand
CGCCAGAGCCGATGGTATTGCCGTAACAGGTGGGAGAGTAGGTCGGTGCCTTTTTTTACACGGAAGCCCTTGCTGGAAACAGTCAAGGGCTTCTTTCGTTTATATCCTTTTTACAGGGCTTCTCTGGTTCAACAGGGCTATCGGCTCCGGGGGAAGTCCGGGGATACCGGCCCGGAACAGCAGGCCTAGAAACCAGTCGGAACGTTGCTATATACACTCGGGAGCGAAGCAAGCTGTAGCCTAAATCCTGTTGATAATCATCCTCGCTTCAGAGTGGTGCGGCGAGCTGTAGGTCATAGGCTGACTTTTACAGAATTGATCGGACTTCCCTAAGTCCAGCGGCTTAACGGACTCTGAAAATTTGCCTTTCTCGCGTTATCATTGCATTTCTACGAGATATTCTCTAATTTAGTCGTTATAGCAATGTAATTTATAATGAAAGCGAGACAGATATCCTTACTTAGTATTTTATTACTATTTTTTCTTAGCAGCAACAGATTAAATGCACAAGAACAATCGTTGGATGATGGTGTTTTACGGATATTGGCCATTGGAAACAGTTTTTCAGAGGATGCGATCGAGCAGAACCTTTATGAATTAGCCAAAGCCGGAAAGAAAAAAATCGTAATTGGTAACCTCTATATTGGTGGCGCACCATTAAGCCTACATGTAAACAATGCAAAAGAGGATAAACCTGTCTATCGTTACCGGAAGATCAATCTGGATGGTCAAATGTCGGAGAAGACAAACGAACGACTTTCAGCGGCTTTAGTTGACGAAGCTTGGGATTATATCAGTTTCCAGCAAGCAAGCCCGCTGTCGGGCGATTATGACTCCTATGCAAAGGATCTACCACTTTTGTATGATTATGTCACAAAGCATGTGAAGTATCAGCAAACAGGCTATATATTGCATCAAACCTGGGCTTATCAAAATGGTTCGACGCATGAAGGCTTTGTCCGCTATAACCGTAATCAGAATGTGATGTATACGGCAATCGCCAAAACTTCTCAGGAAGTCTTTAATTGGGGTAATTTTGATGTATTGGTGCCTTCGGGAACAGCTATACAAAATGCAAGGTCAAGTTATTTAGGCGATCAATTCACAAGGGATGGTTATCATCTCAACTTAGATTATGGACGCTTTGTGGCGGCTTGTACCTGGTATGAGGCACTATTTAAAGAAAACGTTATCAATAATACATTTTTACCGCTTAAAGTAACCTCTATTGAAGGGCAGATAGCACGAGAGGCCGCGCATCAAGCAGTGGAATCTCCTTATGGAATCACAGTATTGGAGGATTTTCAATTAATGAAATAATATATTTATATGAGTATCAAAAAAAGCTATTTGATCGAACTGGATCACGAAACAAAAAATACCAAACGTATTTTAGATCGGATACCAGATGAACAACTGGATTGGCGACCGCATGAAAAATCTATGAGCCTAGGGGAGCTCGCAGCCCATGTTGTGGAGTTGCATGGTTGGGTGTCCAAAGCGATACCGAAGAATGTATTTGATTTTAAGGTAGATTATCATCCACTTAAGGTATCTTCCGTAGAAGAACTGAAATTGATTCTTTCAGAAGGATTGGAAACGAACAAATCCGCCATAGAGAATATAGCTGAAGAAGATTGGATGAAGGATTGGGTATTGAAAGCTGGAGAGTATGAAATAGCACGTTTACCGCGCGCTGGTGCTATACGTTTTATTGTTAACAACCATATCGTTCACCATCGCGGTCAGCTGACTGTATATTTACGATTACTTGGTATTGCAGTGCCCGGTATATATGGGCCTTCCGCAGATGAACCGATGCCCAGCCTATAGTGTCATTTGGATACAACATATAAAAATAAAGGGGATCAATTTTGATCCCCTTTATTTTTATATGTTTAACTGACTAATTATTTAGCCAACTCTTCTGCTATTGCTTTTCCAATTTCAGCTGGAGATTCAACTACACGGATACCACACTCACGCATGATTTTCATTTTTGCAGCAGCAGTATCATCCGCACCACCAACGATTGCACCAGCGTGGCCCATACGGCGTCCCGGAGGCGCTGTTTGACCAGCGATAAAGCCTACAACAGGTTTAGTGCCATGTTCTTTGATCCAACGTGCAGCTTCAGCTTCCATTCCACCACCGATCTCACCGATCATGATGATAGCTTCAGTTTCTGGGTCGTTCATTAATAATTCAACAGCTTCTTTAGTTGTTGTACCGATGATAGGGTCACCACCGATTCCGATAGCTGTCGTGATTCCTAATCCAGCTTTTACAGTTTGATCTACTGCTTCATAAGTTAAAGTTCCTGATTTAGAAACAACACCCACGTTACCTTTTTTGAAGATAAATCCTGGCATAATACCGATTTTAGCTTCACCTGCAGTGATGATACCAGGGCAGTTTGGACCGATCAAACGAGATTTTTTGTCGCTCAAGTAAGATTTTACCTGGATCATGTCTTTCGTAGGGATACCCTCAGTAATACATACAATCACTTCGATACCCGCAGCGGCAGCTTCCATGATTGCATCTGCAGCAAATGCTGGAGGTACAAAGATAATAGAAACATTAGCTCCTGTAGCGTCTACTGCATCTTGAACAGTGTTGAATACAGGACGGTCTAAGTGTTGTTGACCACCTTTACCAGGAGTCACACCACCAACTACATTTGTTCCGTACTCAATCATTTGAGTAGCATGGTAAGTACCTTCGTTTCCAGTGAAACCTTGAACGATTACTTTTGAATCTTTATTAACTAATACACTCATTTCTTCTTTAAATTTTGCACACAAATCTACTATTTTGCTTTCTAAAATGGAAGCAATGTGGATAGGAATATGACCTTTATTGATAAATTTTTAGTTCAGATTGCGTTTTTGGATAAAATCCCAAAGGATAATGCCAATTGCGACAGATACGTTAAGTGAATGCTTGGTCCCATATTGAGGGATTTCGATACAAGTATCGATCTTTTCCATGACCTCTTCATCGACACCATTGACCTCATTTCCAAAAATTAAAGCATATTTTTTATCGGACCTTGGTTCAAATTGATGTAACATGACACTATCATCGGCTTGTTCAATAGCAATGATTGTATAACCTTCCATTTTTAGCTGTGCTACGATTTCGGTCGTTTCTTTATGGTATTCCCAAGAGACAGATTGTGTTGCTCCCAAAGCAGTTTTTTCGATTTCTCGGTGCGGCGGCGTTCCGGTAATGCCACATAAATATATTTTTTCAATAGCAAATCCGTCCGCTGTGCGGAAGGCAGAGCCTACATTGTGCATACTGCGAACATTGTCCAAAACGATTGCGATAGGCGTTTTTTCTTGTTTTTTAAACGATTCAACATCTGCACGTTGAAGTTCATCCATCGATAATTTTTGCATGCCGCAAATATACTAAACCTAAAAAACAAAATAGATTTTGAATATTGAAAATAAGGTGTTATTTTTGCAGTCCGAATTACAAGAAAAAATTGAATAAAAATTAGCTAAAAAAAATGGCAAATCATAAATCAGCGATCAAAAGAATTAGAGCAAACGCTACTAAACGTTTAAGAAACCGTTACCAAGCAAAAACTACGCGTAACGCAATCAAAAAATTACGTCATACAACTTCTGCAGAGGAAGCAAAAACATTGTTACCACGCGTAATTTCTATGCTTGATCGTTTGGCAAAGAAAAATGTGATCCACAAGAAAAAAGCTTCTAACAATAAATCTAAGTTAACTAAATTCGTTAACGGTTTAGCATAAGCTTTATGTATAGATATTGAGGGGTGCAGCTCGCTGTATCCCTTTTCTTTATGTTATATACTTTGGATTTCTCTTTCCAGGCGAATAGTAATAAAAAAAGCATCAGAGTACTGATGCTTTTTTTATTTTATGTTATTCTCACTGAATTATTGTTTTAAATTGGGCAACAATTCAGCGATGACTTTTTTCAGTTTATTGGGGTCTTTCATATAAGGTTCCAGATCATATAGTTCCACCTTTTTGAAATCGATCGGATGACTTTCACTCTGAAGTGAGATGCTTCCTTTTTTTAATAGTTGTCCATCTTTTTTTACGCCAGGGTCAAAATCTGTTACATTGCCACCTCCTATTTGAGGCTTGGTATATTGTAATACTACCTTATCTTCAATGATATGTTGTACAAGTGAATCTCCTAATACTAGGAAATCCGCTGTTACCCATTGATCGCCAGCATAAGTTTTTGATGTCGAGCTGATACAGTGCGGCGTAAAGAGTTTGTTATCGATGACGACATTGGTCCCTGGTGTACACAGATTGCTTGTTGTGCGTTCGTCCTTGCCATTACCACCCAAGAGCTGACCTTCGATAGATATCGGAAAATCCTGGTCCACACCCATCGTTTTGGGATCTTGTCCATGTAGCATGGCGCCGCTATTGCGCCAGGCCCAGCCTTCACCACCGGGGGCCTGTTCGCCCACAAAACGATAAGTGACACGTAATAAATAAGCTGAAAATTCTTTATTGTAGAATAAATGGCCGTATTGAAAATTGAAGCTATCGTAGCCATCATATCTGACTTTCAACAAACCATCTTCGACACGGAATGTATTTTTATAGTTATCTCCGACCTTATGGTTTCGGATTTTAGGAGTCCAGTTTTTTAAATCTTTCCCATTGAACAATTGAATGGGTTTGGGTTTTTTGTCTTGAGAATTGCCAAATACGGAAGTACTGAGTAATAAAATTCCAGCACCATAGATAATATGTTTGAATTTCATCCTGAATTAGGTTTATTGACCTAATTTAGGTAAACATTTTTAAATAAGCAATTCTTTTTGTTTGACATACTCGCTGGGACGAATACCTACGACCTTATTGAATGTATTGCTAAATGTAGGTAAACTGTTATAACCGACTTTCAACGCCACCTCGTTGACACTTAGTTTTTCATCTAGTAACAATTTAAGAGCAGTTAACATTCTGAGGATCGTATAATATTGAATAAAAGACATGTTTAGTTCCTTCTGAAACAATCTGGCCAATGTACGTTCGCTGATATTAAATAGGCTTGCAAGCTTTTTGAAACTCACATTTTCTTCAATATTTTCCTCCAGGTAAGTAACGATATCTTTTAATTTTTGGTGGCTTGGATAGGGCAATGCCAGCGGAAGTTCGTGCAAGGACAACTCAGGCAGGATAAGCTTAAATGCAGTCGCTAAACTATATTTTGGTTCTTCGACGGGAAATATATTGCCATTCCAACGGTTGGTAAACATAATCAATTCAATCAGCAGATCGTTTACCGGATAGATTCCCATTTTACTGTAGAATGCAGTATCACTGTTCGTCTTTGGAAAATATAGATTACGCATCACAACTTCCGGGGTACTCGGATGGATACTATGTTTTACACCGGCAGGAATCCAAAGATAGTGCCGAGCTGGCAAAAAATATGATTTTTCATCCGTTTTTATAAAAACGACACCGCCCTCAGTGTATAAAAATTGATCCTTATCATGACAGTGCTCAGTGATATGGTTCTCCGCTATGATGGCATGGTGACAATAAATGCTATCTTCAAATGAGTCAACCTCGGTCATGTAATAGCGGTTGACATATTTTGCATCGCTCGTTGTATCTTTTGTGTTCATTTTTTCCTATAAAACTACGTTGCAAAGGTAAGACTTTTTTACTAGACCTGACCTTTTTGCGTGTAAAGTGAGTGTATGCTTACAGTAAAATTGTAAATAAAACACTGGCGAGTTAGTGTTTACTTACTATAATTTAAATTTATTGTTTTTAATTTATTGAAAATCAGTTTGATATAAATTTAGTCTCTTATTTTTAGAAAATAATTAAAACTATATTTTCGTTTATTTTACTGATATACAGTTGTTTATTGTTGTTTCGTCTCCATTGAATAATTTTGTGTCGAATGGTAATAAATTCACTGTAGAAAAAAACGCTAAAATTGTCTGTTTGAGAAATGTACACCGGGTCTAATATCTTTTACAATAGCGAATGTAAATAGGTTTCAATTTCTTAAGTTTACATAAATAGCGTACATAAATAAAATCATAAGGATATGGCTTACGAAAGGATAAAAATTCAGAGCTTACACGATAAGGTTATTACAGCTGCCGAAGCTGCGAAATTATTTCAGGACGGTATGGTCGTTGGGTCAAGCGGTTTTACCAAAGCTGGCGATAGTAAAGCCGTATTACCGGCTTTGGCGGAAAGGGCCAAAGAGGATCCTTTGAAAATAACGTTGATTACAGGTGCTTCCTTAGGTCATGGTACAGATGGTAAATTGGCGGAGGCCGGAGCCCTGTCCAAACGGATGCCATTTCAGGTAGATCGTACCCTCCGCAATAAGATCAATGCTGGGGATGTACTTTTTATTGACCAGCATTTAAGCGAGACTGCTGAACTGTTGCACAATAAGAATCTGCCGCAAGTCGATATCGCCGTTTTGGAAGTCGCAGCGATCGAATCAGATGGCAGTATCGTTCCAACAACCTCAGTAGGCAATTCAGCAACCTTTGCTGCATTGGCTAAACAGGTTATTCTAGAAGTTAATACGGCTATTCCGACTACTATCAAAGGAATACATGATATCTACCAGGCCGAAGACTATCCACGTCGTAATGTTATCCCTATTGTAGCGCCTGAAAATAAAATCGGTCGAAAGACAATCCCATTGGATCCCGGCAAGATTGTGGGTATTGTTTTTACAAATGAACTTGATAGTCCGGCTGATATTGCCGAACCAGATGCCAAAACAACAGCAATAGCAAAACATATATTAGCATTTTTTGAAAATGAGGTTGAATTAGGGCATCTATCCGAGAGTTTGATGCCATTGCAGGCGGGGATCGGAAAAGTAGCCAATGCGGTACTTACTGGCTTTATCCATAGTAAATTCCATAATTTAACGATGTTTTCAGAGGTATTGCAAGATAGCACATTTGATTTAATTGATGCGGGTAAATTGGATTTTGCGTCAGCCTCTTCCATTACCGTATCAGAAGAATGTTACTCCCGTGTATTTGATCATTTGGACAAATATCGGGACAAGATAGTTTTACGCCCTCAGAACATCTCCAACACACCGGGATTGATCAAACGTTTGGGTATCATTGCGATCAATACAGCGATAGAATTTGATATATACGGCAATGTAAACTCCACGCATACTTCAGGCACCAACATTATGAACGGTATAGGTGGATCTGGAGATTTTGCCCGGAATGCCTACTTAAGTATTTTCGTCACACAGGCGGCTTCCAAGGGCGATGCAATTTCCCATATAGTTCCGATGGTATCCCATGTAGATCATACGGAACATGATGTTGATATTTTGGTGACAGATTACGGTTTGGCTGATCTACGCGGGTTGGCCCCCCGTGAACGTGCGAAAGTTATTATTGAAAATTGTGTACATCCGGATTACAAAGCACAACTGTTGGATTATTACAATCGTGCCTGCGAAAGAGGAGGCCATACCCCACATTTATTAGAGGAGGCTTTCAGCTGGCATATCAATTTGCGAGAAACAGGAACCATGAAAAAAGACTAGCTGCACATATCATTTCTAGCCTATAAAAGCATAGGGCTACTGAGCAAAGTCGGTTAGCCGTATGCTTTTATAATTCCGTACCTATCTTTCCGCGGTATCATTTCAAATATTCTATTCCTAGCGGCAACGTTACCTATTAGACCGCATTTAAAAATACAGTTATTCCTCTCACTGTCTCATTTTAAGCCTACAATTTTTAAACCTGTGGCTGTTTTTACATGTTAAGATCTTCTCTCTAATCTGTATGGGTCTTTTAAAGAGTTATATTCGTTTGTCTATTTCTTGGACTTTCTCAGCGCTATCTATAATGACTTAGCTATCCTGTTCCGATTCAGACCTCTGGTAACTTTTGTTCGAAACCACTGCCTGGTTTCTGACGATTCAATCGAATCCATATGACGAGCTATGATTGTAGGGTGGAACTTGGCGATGGTTTTAGCGCCCCAACCGATTCCCTTTTTGATATGGAAATCCGTTGCGCCGGATAGTGAAAGCAGCAGTTTGAACATAGTTTCAGCAAATTCCGGTGCAAGGCCTTTTTTTACCGCATAATGTATGGCGACACCGACCGAGCGCACAACCCATTTATCCGGATGTCTAGCAAGCTGCTCCAATAATGAGGTTGTTTTTTCCGGAAAAGTAAGGAGAGCATGTCCAAGTACGCGTTCACCTACGATGTCACAGATATGCCATTGGCCTCCTATTACCATATACCCACATGCCTTCAGGATCGACTGCTCCAGCATTAAGGGGAGCTGCAGCTGCAGGACCATCCCCGCCATGACATAACTTCCCATTTCATCGGTAGCGACCAGGGCATCGATAAAAATTGTCTGGTCATTTTCGGGTATCCAAGTTACAATTTCCTTTGCGGCATATTCCAGAAGTGGAAAACTGACTTTCTTTTTCAAAAGTCCCTCCTGTATACCTATAAGAAGTGTATTCAGTCCCTGCTGTTTCCAGCCCAGCTTAGCCTGCGCTAGAATTTCTCTGACGCGGACCTTACTTGTGATTTTTTCCATCGCGGTAACCTCTTTCTTTATTTTTGGTCTTTATAGATATTCCAAAAATTGTAATCCGTCATTGGCGCATCTGTTAGTCCGATATTTCGGCCTATGGTGACGATCTGTCCGCGATGATAAGTTCCGTGGATAATCAGATGCTGAATATATTCATACACTGAAAAATTACATTGGAACCAAGGCGATTCAACTTTTACATTTTTTTCTAAATCCTTTTCCGAAAGACCTTCTACATAACCCTGAAGCTTTTTTGAGCTCTCTCTAATAGCGCTGAAAATATCTTCTTTTTTACTGAATGTTTTTTCAAAATCAAAATCATTACGTTCTGAAATATGACTCCACCAATACTCCTGTGTCTGCCAGATATGGTTCAATGTTTTTAAGATCGTTGGAAAGCTGGAGGGGACTTCTTGGTTAAGCTGTTCTTCCGACTTGGTACTTAGCCAATCAATATACTTATTAATGACCCAGTTGTTGTACTGTACGCTTTTGCTGATTAATGTTTTTAAGCTCATAATTATTGGTTGATGATTTTTTAAATCTTTTAGGTAAATATAAATATCTTTCCAAACAGATTACGATATTTAGATCAAGTATGGAATAGTTCATACAAATTATTATTTATGGATTGATAGCGTATCTTGATCGATGATTAAAATCCATTAGACTTTTGTTGTATCAGCTTTAACAATTCATTTCACCGATTATAAATTAAAGAATAATGAAAAAAATAACAAGTGTAGCATTTGCTCTTCTTGCCCTGCTGTTGAGTAGTACTGTGCAGGCCCAAGTAAATTATTTAAAAGAATCCAAGACAGATTTTGACAAACATATGCAATGGTTTAGGGAAGCTAAATATGGTATGTTTATTCATTTTGGACTTTATAGCCAATTGGGTGGAGACTATAAGGGAAAGCCGGTGGAAGGCTATGCCGAATGGATTCAGGCAGGGGCCGATGTTCCAAAAGAAGAATATGCAAAATTGATCCACACTTGGAATCCTGCACATTTTAACGCAGATCAAATCGCGCAACTGGCCAAAGATTCCGGCATGAAATATATTGTTCTGACCACCAAGCATCATGAGGGGTTCTGTCTCTGGGATAGCGAGTATACGAACTATGATATTGCATCGACACCGATGAAAGGGCGGGATCTTGTGAAGGAATTGGCCACGGCCTGTAAAAAAAATGGCATTCGATTTGGCACTTACTATAGTATCATAGATTGGCACCATGATTCACAGTACCGAAATACGGAAGGAAAAAGTGGTTGGGATAGATGGGGACAGGTGGCCATGAAGCCCAAACAGAAAGCGGCCTATATCCAGTATATGAAAAACCAATTGAAGGAATTGATCGTAAAATACGATACTGATATCTTATGGTTTGATGGGGACTGGGTCAATTGGTGGGACATGGCTGCCGGTGAGGAACTCTATCAATACCTCCGTGAATTAAAGCCTTCGCTTATTATCAATAACCGTGTAGCCAAACGTGACCAGTTCAAACGTGATTTCGGTACACCAGAACAGGAACACCTCAGCACGAAAGTAGACTATGATTGGGAAGCTTGTTATACGCTGAACAATTCATGGGGATATAAACTTTCAGACAGTAGCTGGAAGAGTCCCGAAGACGTCAATAAAAAGTTAACAGAGATAAATACACAGGGCGGTAATTTATTACTGAATATAGGGCCTGATGGAAATGGTGATGTGCCAGCCATCAGCAAATCCATTCTGTTGAAAGCCGCGACCGAACGCAAAAAAGCGCAGTAAAAAATAAAATGATCAGCAATGCGATAGTCAAAAAAAACTAGATTCTTCGTGAACCTGGTTCTTTCGAAATTTTAATCCCCGTTCTGAAACTGAATTATACGGTTGGTTTACAGGCATCAGATACCGCTTTGACGATATCTATTTTTACGGGTGAGGCAGCGCCGTCATAGTCCGTAAATTGGCTGTCCCAGAGGTAGAAACCGTTGTGATGTTGGTAATGAACAAGACATACCGCAATCCCGTATCCCTTGGCGTACACAGCCACTGATCAGGATCTAGCTGTGTAGGATCGGATTATATTTTGATGCGGGAATGCTTCCATCGGACCATTTCATACCGGTGAAGGTATTGACGCCAAAATGCATAAACATGCCATAACCACTATTGATTATTTTTTTCTGGGCTTGATTGGCCTTGTTTCTGGGGTGTTGGACCTGTGTATGGCAGCAAGTGGATAGGCCAAGAAAGATCGTAACGAAAACGACTCTTTTGTTCATAAATTTGGTATACATTTTAAATTCTTAAGTTTTAGGTTTGATCCGTTTCCGGTTATTGTGCTTTTAGATCTTGTATCATTTCTGTCCTGATAGAAAGAAGGTCAATACCAGAGATTATCCATATTTTTTCTAACTTCTTCTAAGAATAGATAAAAAAAATAATCGACTTAACTGCTTGATCAGTATATTTATAGTAGATAAAACATTACAACCAAGATAAACTTAATTTCAAACAAACATGAAAACAAAAATCATTTTGTTGCTTTCCATGGTTACCATGCTTTTCGGCTTTCAAGAAAGTGCCGCGGCCGACCCCCCTTTTCAGAAAAAAGGGATGATCAAATTAACTGTCTTTTATCCAAATGGTCCAGGAAAAACATTTGACTGGGATTATTATCTCCAAAAGCACATGGCTTTGGTGAAACAGGTCTTCGGCAAAAATTTAAAAGCTGTAGCGATCGACAAAGGGCTTTCCGGGAAAGGAGCGCAAGCTGAACCGAAATATTTGGCCATTTGTCATTTGTATTTTGATTCCGTTGCGGCTTACGAGGAGCCAATGAAAGAAAATGGAAGTAGGTTTGCCGAGGATTTTCCGAAATATACCAATGTCAAGCCCGAAGTCCAGATTAATGAAGTCGTGGAATAGTTGCTATTCATTCTGTCGGATATACACCATTGTTTTAAAACGAAATAATCGTGATTTATTTAAAAATATGACCTGGAGTAAGTCGTTTGTGTATAGCAAACGACTTTTATTTTTATCTTTATTTTAGGGATGATTTTATTTAAGCGGAATAAAATCGGCGATAAGGTATCGACAGATAAAATAGGGAAAAGCTCAGGTATGCGGATGCAAAATACTGTCGAGAAAGCGACCTGTCTAGGAGCGATAGAATATGCTACTAAGAAGAATCCTGCCGTTGAGCAACAGCCTATGCATTGGCGGAGACCATCAAGCTAAAAACAGATCTGAACAACCGATTGGTCCCAGAACTCGAACTGCTTTGCGAATTGGAAGAGGATAATGGGGTAAAGATTAAAACAAGATAAAAAAGCAACCCCAATGTATATACCTATTATTAACACGATCCGTAAAAGAGCGCGTATGGATAAAAATGATCAGACACAGGTGCCCGATTTGAATGAATTACTCAAAGAGCAATTTCAGCATGAGGTCCGTAATGAGTCGATTGGGACTTGCATGAAGTGCGGAAATTTTTGGCCATCATGAAATGGGCGAATGCTTTTGACCGTATTCAGAAACAATGCGGTACGTCGCTGAAAGTTTCGGTGAGCTTACAATCAGATTTGGCTGATTCCAACGATTGAAATGCCCAACAATAATATTTCGCAGAATTCTTTGTATAAATAAGTGGACTTGTCCTGGCTCTGGAGACGGGTAATTGTCCAGGCGAGCTAGGGCATATCGTCAAAAAAGCAGAGACCGTAAAAATAGAATCCACTCGCACCGAATCGGATACTTGGTGTGAGATTATAGCGGAAATAAGTGCTCAGCAGATGCATGCTAGAGGATGGGCGGCTTTTTTGGACGACTTGGTAAAACAAACCGACAAAATAAAGGAATTTGTCCCTATAAATTCGTTTATTAATCGTTTTTAATACGAGGGAACCGAATGCTAAAAACTAAATTGATCAGAAAATAACCAGCATGAAATACTAATATGACGAAGATACAATCGAGCCAAGTTGTGGGGCTATTTTTTATTGGAATGAGCTGCCTGGCTATGCCTGCCGCGCAGGCACAGCAGTCCAATATTGTCAAGCGTATTTATATCAGTCCAAGAGGTAGCGACCAGAATGCGGGAACATCGGCACAGCCCTTTGCCACAGCCGACGCAGCCCTTCGCGCTACAGAAAAATATAAAAAGGGAGAGGACGGTTCCGGTATCGAAATTATTTTTGATGCCGGAACGTATTACCTCGACAAGCCGATACAGGTCTCGGCAAATCATTCCGGTAGCAAGAAACAGCCCCTAAAGATTAAAGCCGCTGATGGAAAGCAGGTTACCCTCAGTGGGGGCAGAACCCTTGATCTAAAATGGCAAAAGGGTGATAAAGGGATCTGGAAGGCTAAAGTTCCCGCTGGAGTGAGTTTCCAGAGCCTTTATGCCAATGAAAAACATTTGGTGCGGGCACGGTATCCCAATTATGATGCCTCCATATTGCCCTTTCAGGGTTATGCGGCAGATGCACTGAGCCCAGAGCGTATAGCAACATGGAAAAATCCGACCGGAGGTATTGTGCATGCGCTACACGCAGGCCGTTGGGGTGGGTTCCACTACCGTATTACAGGAAAAGATGGCTCATCAAAAGTTATGCTTGAAGGCGGAGAGCAAAATAACCGCCCCAGCAAAATGCACGAAACCTATCGCTTCGTCGAGAATATTTTTGAAGAACTTGACACTGCCCAGGAATGGTATCTGGATGAGCAGACCGCAACCTTGTACTATATTCCTTCAAAAGGAACAGATCCCAATCAGCTCAAGTTTGTGGCCCCCCAGCTGGAAAATTTAATTACTATTTCGGGTTCCGCTTCCGGTCGTGCACATGATATTGAAGTCAGTGGCCTGCGTTTTACGCATACAGCATCTACCTTTATGAAGACGGCAGAGCCACTGTTGCGCAGCGACTGGACAATCTACCGGCAGGGCGCTGTTAAGATTGAGGGCGCTGAAAATTGCACCCTTCGTGCCAATGATTTTATCGAATTGGGCGGTAATGCCGTCTTTGTGAGCAACTACAACCGTGGCGTAAAGATCAGTGGCAACCGCATTGAACAGATAGGAGCTGGAGCCATCAATTTCGTAGGTGAGCCTGAAGCTGTACGCTCACCTGCATTCCGTTATGAAAAATTTGTTCCGCTCAGTCAGATGGACACTATCAAGGGGCCTAAAACCAATAACTACCCGATGGACTGTGAAGCCAGTGATAACCTGATTCATACAATTGGCCTTATTGAGAAGCAGGTTGCCGGTGTACAAGTTTCCATGGCAGCGTCCTTGCGGATTCTGCACAACACGATTTACGATGTGCCCCGTGCAGGTATCAATGTCGGTGACGGTACCTGGGGCGGGCATGAGATCGCTTACAACGACGTCTTCAATACCGTGTTGGAGACCAGTGATCATGGCGCCTTTAATTCTTGGGGACGTGACCGTTTTTGGCATCCCGACCGTAAAGAAATGGATCAGATAACAGCAGCCCAACCAAACCTGATTTTACTGGATGCAGTCAAAACAACAAAAATTCACGACAACCGCTTTCGTTGTGACCACGGCTGGGATATTGACCTAGATGATGGATCTTCCAACTACGAAATCTATAATAACCTCTGTCTAAGCGGTGGGCTGAAATTGCGGGAAGGCTTCTACCGCAAAGTATATAACAATATCATGCTCAACAATGGTTTTCATCCACATGTGTGGTTTAAGGATAGCCATGATGTTTTTCGTGATAATATTGTGATGCATAGCCATCAGGATATTCAGGTGAAGTACTGGGCGGACCGGGTGGACCATAATATTTACGCACGAAAAGAAGATTTACTAAAAGATCAAGCCAAGGGAGTGGAAAAACAAGGGCGCGCTGTTCCGTTGAATTTTGTTGACCCGATTCGGAGCGATTTTCGGTTGAAAGGCTGGAAAGGGCAGGGCTTCAAAAATTTTGACATGCTACATTTTGGCGTCACGGACAAAAGGCTGAAATCCCTCGCTGTCAGCCCTGAGATACCACAGTTGATCCAGTCAGGAGCGAAAGAACAGGGGCAGAAATGGGGATGGAAAGGCGGGCAGTTTAAATCTGTTGAAACTTTGGGCGAACAGTCTGCGGCTGGACTGCCATCCATTGCTGGCGTATTGGTCCTCCAACTGGATGAAAATAGCACCCTTTATAAAAGCGGATTACGGGTAAACGATGTGATCCTGGATTACAAGGGCGAAAAAATTGATGAATTAACCGATTTACAGCAGGCTATTAAAAAGCTGGTCCATGAGGATCAGCCCAAAGTCGTTGTTTTTAGAAACCAGCAACAGCAGAAATTGACTTTGCAATTATAATATATAATACTGGAATATAAGTAGTTAAATAGAAATAAAAAGGCTGCCCTTTTATGAAGTACGCCCCTAATAGTGTCTAACTTTTGAGGTGCGCTTCATTTGAGACAGCCTTTTTTGCTGTTTAAGTCGATTTTGGGCCGGGTAAAGTTGTTTTTGCCTAAAGATGTGCGATCATTCTTAACTAAACATTGGGATTAGTTTTTCGAAATCTATACTTTATTTGAGGTAAAATACTTAACTTAAGTGGATTAAAAGCTAAAAGTTATGAAGTTGCCAATTATTGCCTTTTTTGTTTTTCTGAGTTTTTCGTTTGCTTCAGCTCAAAATGGATCAAAACAAACAGGCACTGTTGACCCTGACCGTTGGATAAAACAGAAACTTGCCAAAGCGAAGGTCAAAACCGTGCTTAAAAACTATGATAAAAATTTTTTTGGACCAGATTCTGTCCGTATCATCGGTTATATTGAAGGCTATAGCCCAAAGCTCGGTTTTAATAGCGGCATTATCTATTGTGGCAACCAATTGACCAGAGAGGACTATCCGGCTACAATCCGGATATATCCCGATGGTCGTTTTGAGACCAGTTATCTGGCGACCAATCCGGAGATGTCTTATCTATCCATCAATGAGCGTAACTACTATTATTATATTGAACCCGGCCATACCTTGGCCATGACATTGACCGCTTCGGTGAACAGCCAATTGGAACTGTTGCGGTACGACGGACCGCTTGCTTCGGAAAATCAACAGCTTGCGGATTTTAAATGGGAAAGCAACCGGAGGAAATTTTATGATCATGTTGAACAGCTGTTGAAGGAAAGACCGACGCAGCAGGCCAAAGAGGGAGTTATCGCTACATGGGATTCCGTCCGGCAGGATGTATATGGCCGTTTGAAGAGAGCTTCCTATACTCCTAAGATAAAGCATTTGATCCAAAGTGATGTGGATGTCAATTACGCCACGCAGCTGCTAAATCTCCAGATGTATCGCGAAGGGATTTCAAAAAGTGACAGCCTAAATCCCTACCTAAAATCCCCCCTTCCGGAAGATTACTTTGATTTTATAACACGCCTGGACCTAAATGATCCCGCGTTATTTGTCCCGCGGGAGTTTTCGACACTTATCAACCGCTTTGAGTACTCACCGTTATTTCCTACCACCGCCCTTTATAGGTTAATGAATAGCCAGCGGACATTAAACTTCTATCAGGTATTGGACTCCTTAAATCGAAAAGTGAATGGGCCGATAGCCGGTACGCTGGTTACTGAAGCAGCAAAACTCCGGACATTGAAATTCAGGATATCAAATGCAAAAGACACGGCACAGATGGCGGAGATTTCAAATGACCTTTTGAAGGTTATGACTAATAAGGACTTGAAAAAAGAAGCCCTGGCGTTGAACGAAAGAGTAAAAAAATCCATGGGAGGTTACGTTTTGCCACAGACGACATCTGCGGCTGTATTTAAAAAACTGACCGATAAATATCGTGGTAAGGTCGTTCTTGTTGACTTTTGGGCAGAATCCTGCGGGCCCTGCCGTGCCGGGATTGAAGCGTTGAAAGAAAAGCGCTTAAAACTAAAGGATAATCCTAACCTGGTATTTGTTTTTGTGACGGATAGCAGCGGTACTCCTGATATGAATTTCTACAACGATTATGTGGTCAAAAATCATATGTTCGAAAGCTATATCGTTTCGCCGGATGAGTATCTAGCGCTGCGGGAGTTATTTAAATTTAACGGCATACCCCGGTATATTTTAATGGATCCCGACGGCAAGATCCGGAATGACAATTTTCCGATGCATAACTGGCGTTATGAACTGCCCAAAAACTATCCGCAGCTATTTACTTACGAGCAGATGCAGGGGAGTTAGGGTGATAAAAAGCTGCTGTATTTGTATTGTTTGGTAAAGCCATCCGTAATCATATCCTCTGTTATACGCCTTTTTTTTTCAACTCCTTGATTATTTTTCTTTATCTCAGTTGAGTTTTTTAGTTATTTTTTCCGGTGTGTTTTGTATTTTTGATAACAAGCCACAGTAGAGAAGAGGCTGCCGTTCGGACCTATTGTATAATGTGTATAATTTTTTTCGTAATAGGACAAACCAAATGAATGGTTTGAATGTCATAGAAATAAACAGAATAATAGCCAGATGAAACTTAGAGGAGATTTACAATTACGCAAATTGGGCGATGACCATATCTTAGTCTATCCGGGGCAAGATCAATTGGATGCATCCAAGGTTTATACTTTTAACGAGACGGCTGTGCAGATCTGGCTAGAACTACAAGGGAAGGAATTTAATGTTGAAAGTGTAACTGCGGTTTTATTAGATAATTACGAGGTAGAAGAAAGTGTAGCTGAAAAGGATGCTGAAATATTGGTGAAACAATTTGAAAATCAAGGTTTTTTGATCTAGCTGATGCGCCGATAATTTTAGGTGCCAGTTAGTTTTAGAAGGCTATTATCCAGGGATGTCAGATGTCAATTTTTTTCTAGCACTGACGATTTTAATACTTCGGTTTATTCATTTTTCGAAGATAGGTATAATAGACAGAGGGGGATTTTTTACGCGTTTTGCTAACAAAATAATAACTGTAATAGATTAATGTTTTAGAATAGATTGATTTTGAAATAAAATGATAGGTGATATTGGACTGTAAAAATTTAAATTGTACATTCAGCTGTGGATAAATTTGTTTCTATTACCAGATATTGCTTGGGCGGGAACGTTAAAAACAGATGCTTTTATGATTACAACAAAGTATTTTAATTACAAACAGATCTTTAATCTTGCTGGTGTCCATTTAATCTGGTTGACGGGTTGGTGTTCTCTTGTTGCCCTCGTCTATTATTTCTTTCAGTGGGAATGGATGATTATTCCTTGGGTTCCCTTGGCACTGATTGGTACAGCAGAAGCATTTTATGTGGGGTTTAAAAATAACCAGGCTTATGATAGGTTGTGGGAGGCCCGAAAGATATGGGGCGGGATTGTCAACTCCAGCCGCTCATTTGCATCCATGCTTTATGCCTTTAACACCGGACAAGGCGATCAGCAGTATCTGGAAGAAATCAGAAAGAAATTAACCTACCGGCATATTGCCTGGTTATATCAATTTCGCGAGCAGCTGCTCGTGCCGACCGAATGGGAACACATCAGTCTGAAGAGGCATATCGGTGCACTGAATGTCAAGCGACATCGGCTGATCAAAGCCGGTTTTCCGGATTATAGTCGGACGCCTATATTCTTGAATAAATATCTTTCGAGAGAAGAATATGCGCTGCAGTCGATCTATAAAAACTTTGCAACTTATCTGAATTCCCAACAGGCAAAGGATGTCAATGATTTAAAAAACGATGGGCTTATCTCGGATTTTAATCAGATGCAATTGCAGACCTGTCTCAATCAGTTTTATGATTTTCAGGGACAGGCCGAACGGATCAAAAAGTTTCCCTCGCCAAGGCAGTTTGCCAGCACGGCATTTGTTTTTAATGTTATTCTGATCATGTTACTGCCTTTGGGTCTAGTCAATGAATTTGCTAAACTGGGCCACTGGGGCATCTGGACTAGTATTCCTTTTTGTGTGGTCATTGGCTGGATTTATATTGTGATGGAACTGGTGGGGGATTATACTGAAAATCCTTTTGGCGGACTGATGTTTGATATTCCGATGTTGTCTATCTGCCGAACGATAGAGATCGATTTATTGCAGATGACAGGTGAGGAAAATCTGCCTGATCCGATTGCTCCGAAAAATGGTGTTCTGGTCTAATAAGCTAATCTTGTTTGGCAGGGGCTAAATAAGAATAGTCAAGGTATTCTTTACTTCTGCGATCATAAAAGAACTATGGGTGCTCGCAATGTGCTGTAGGGAGGTCAGCTTGGCCAACATAAAATGCCGATAATCTTCCATATCCTGAACACAGATCTTTAAAATATAATCGTAGTCACCACTAACATGGAAGCACTCGGTGACTTCCTGTAAATTCATGACTTCCCTTTCAAATTGCTGTATATATTCTTTTTTATGCTGTGTGAGCTTGACATGACAGAGCACCATAAAATCTTTTGCGATCTTTTGCTTATCGAGTAGTGCGACATATTTAGAGATCACCCCATTGTTTTCAAGTTTACGTACACGCTCATAGACTGCCGTTACAGATAATCCAAGCTTATGAGCAAGCTCCTTGGTGGTCTGTTTGGCGTCTTCCTGCAGAAATTGCAGTAATTTTTTATCAGTTCCGTCGAAGTGCATAGATTATTTTTTGGTCTAAAGCCAATGTATTTAGTTGCTGTAGATATATTTTCTAAAATTTCTTTATATATCAGATTTATAATCTAATATACTGATAAAGTGTTGTAATAAAAGGTAAAATAGTCCAATTTTATATGAAAAAATAGGAAGATTAAAAAATTAAATTATATACAGATGAAAGATTTTAATGCAGCAAATGAAATACAGGATTTGCAATATTTTGGAGAGTTCGGCGGTGTAAATCCTTCGATTTCGGATAGTTCGACCTATACCTTTCTGTCCGCCAAAACCATGTTTGATACCTTCGAGGGCAATGCGGATGGCTGTTACCTATATTCGCGGCATTCATCTCCGATGAATCTATACCTTGCGCAGGCGCTGGCCAAGTTGGAAAATACAGCTGCTGCCAATGTAACGGCTTCAGGGATGGGAGCAATAGCAACTGTGCTTTTGCAGCTTTGTAAAAGCGGTGACCATATTATTTCCAGTCGAACCATCTACGGCGGTACCTACGCTTTCATGAAAAATTTTTTACCGCCATTCCATATTGAAACAAGTTTTGTTGATATTGGAAATTTTGAAGTAATCGAAGCTGCGATACGTCCCACGACAAAAGTAATTTATTGTGAGAGCGTCAGTAATCCCTTACTTGAAGTAGCTGACCTAAGAAGACTTTCTGCCATCTGTAAGAAATATAAGCTCAAACTTGTCGTAGACAATACATTTTCACCATTATCCGTCTCACCTGGCCTATTAGGCGCAGATGTTGTGATCCATAGTCTGACAAAATTTATCAATGGTAGCAGTGACACCGTCGGTGGTGTCTATTGTGGCACACAAGAGTTTATCAACGATACAAAAAATGTTAATTCCGGTGCCTGCATGCTGCTTGGTCCCACGATGGATAGTCTCCGCTCAGCCAGTATCCTGAAAAATCTCCGTACACTTCATATCCGCATGAAACAACATAGTTATAATGCGCAATACCTGGCCGAACGCTTTGAAAAGGATGGGCTGAAAGTTTCCTATCCCGGATTGCTCTCGCATAAGAATCATGAGCTGATGAAAAGTATGATGCATGCAGAGTACGGTTTTGGAGGGATATTGACTTTGGATGCTGTGACGACAGATCAGGCGAACGCGCTCATGGAGTTGATGCAAAAGGAAAACCTTGGTTATTTGGCCGTAAGTCTTGGTTTCTATAAAACTTTATTTTCCTGTTCGGGCAGTTCGACGTCGTCTGAAATTCCCGAAGAGGACCGGGTGCGCATGGGAATCTCCGACGGACTGATCCGTTTTTCTATTGGCTTAGATCATGATATTGAACGTACTTACCAACGGATGAAAGCCTGTATGGTTAAAACAGCTGTTTTGACTTAGCGAATATATATATTCGCACTTTTTATTGGGACTATTCGCCAATTCAGTTGTCGTTTAAATAGTGTATCGCAGTTTAATGGAGGGATACACCATATAAATTCTTATTCGTATTAATTGATGTTATAAGGCCGTTCAGTATTTAAAGCGCTGGCGGTCTTATTGTTGTTGGTCAATTGATTTCTTAAACTGGTTTAAGTTAATATGGATATTGATGCCTTATATTTGATTTTAAAAATTTAGAATGATGTATAGTCAACTTTTCGTGCGCGTAGCTGTGGCAACAGCCTTTTTATCTGCTGTGGCCGATCGTCTTGGTTTTTGGGGAGCCCCTGGTACCACAAACGCCTCTTGGGGAAATTGGGAAAATTTTGTCACTTATTCCAATCAGCTCAATTTTTTTGTGCCGGCGTCAATAGGAAAACTGCTCGCTCTAGGAGCGACCATACTCGAGGTCGTTTTGGCCCTGTTGCTGCTGATCGGTTATCGGACACGTTTGGCAGCACTGTTTTCAGGGATTCTATTAACCGTTTTCGCGTTGACGATGACACTGTCTTTTGGTATCAAAGTGACGTTTAACTATTCGGTTTGGGTAGGGGCAAGTGCCTGTTTTCTCTTAGGGAGCTATCGGGATTTTCCATTTAGCTTTGATCGACTGATGAAGAAAAATCAAAAGAAATAAATATGTCTTTATTTTTCCAGAGACAATTGTAGCAGTCAACCGTCTTATATATGACCACTTTTTACAAAAGCATATGTTTTTCTATTTCTCCTACATTTCCTTTAAATTCACTTCTTTCTTTTCACCGTCTTTATCAATACTGATCCGTTTTTCGATAGTGGCCTTATCTGTATAAGAAGATCTACCAGTGCCATAATTTGTCGTGGAACCGGTATAACCCCAATAATTGTAATAATTGGTATAACCGGATACATACGAATAATTGTACGAATTGGTAAAGTCGAAGCTGGTCATAATAATGTAGTTGCCCGGCATTAGCTCTGCAAATTCAAAGTGTCCCTCGTCATCATAAACCTTGGTGCGCTTGACAGCGTGTCCAAAATCTGGATCCAGTGGAACCTCAGCGACTTTCTTCTGTTTACGGATTTTCTTATTGACCTCAAGCCATTCTTCGTAGTATGCTGAATTTGGAAAAAGCATAATCTCAGTTCCTTTTGGCGCATATTGTTTTTTCGCTGTATTGACGAGCCCGCCTAATCTTTTACCCGAACTTGAGCGCGCATAAGCGGTCCCGATGATGACGCTATTGCCGTTGGAGATCTGTCGGATAGCCAATTCCTTGTTGAACCGATTTTTGATCGGCTGGTAATCGAGCTCTTCGTTGACTGTAATTTCCCACTTACCATTGCCCATGGACATTTCTCGTTGCCATAGCCGTCGGTCTTTCTTGTCCACTACATAATTGTAGATTGCACCCGTGTTTTCTTCCAATAAGGTAATCAGCCAGGTATCATGCTTGCCGGTTTTCGGCGAACCATAGCTATAACTTTTGACTTCCTTGATCGTATAGTATTCAACCTGTATATTGGATTCGTCATTATAATAGAATTGTGGGATCCGAGCTTTATATCCTACATCCAGTGGAAGTGTCCCTATCATTAGATCTGTCCAATTGAAGTCAATAAAAGGCTCGGTAGGACGTAAATTCAGTTTTTTATCTTTTTTAGTTTCCTTGGAATAATAATTACCGGTGATGGTCTCACCAAAGCTGAGATTTAATTTTGTTTTCTTGCCGTCACTGGCATAGCTGATGGATTTTAATGTTTGGGGATCCACAACACTAGTCCTGACATTGACCCAGGAACTGTCCTTGGGTGTGTAGGAATTTTTTAAGGTCAATTGATTCCCTGTAGATGTGATATCATAGATCAATGATCCCTGCTTATCCCAATTATTATCTTTGACATAATATACGGTATAAAGCGATTTCTCAGGTTTTATATATTTGGTATTGATATCGGGGCTTCCGGGTGCGACCATCTTTTGGCTTAATGCTACAAAGGGAAGCAGGCCTGCCGCTAAAACAAGTGCATACGATTTCATATCTGTATTTATAGTTAATGAAACAAGCTGGTTTTACTTGTTTATTTTATCAATCTAAGGTAGTAAAAAAGTTTTTATTTTTTATCGGGACACTCACTAGTTTCAAGCGTCATTTATATTCCTGATAATCTATATACTTGAGCCGCATAAACTCCTCGTTTATGCGGCTTTTTATGATATCCGATTATCGGCAATCTCTTTCTGATCAGCTCCGGACGAAATTTTTTACGGTCTGGGACCCAAGTTTATAGTTCAGTCTTCGAGGGCTTTTAGAAAAGCAATAATCTTGGCTGTTTCTTCCGCTGTTAAACCTAATGTATCGGTGGGTAATGTCTGGTAGTCCAGCTTAAATCCAAACTGCTGACCACCGCCTTTGTTGTAAAAATCCATGACCTGTTCTAAGGTGACATAACCTCCGTTGTGCATGTAAGGAGCTGTCTTGCTGCTATTGCGTACTGTGGGCGTTTTAAAAGCGTACTGCAATTGGGCTACAGTCTCATGATAACGACCTCGACCACGGTCTGGATCCAGTTGCCGGTTACTGTAGTCTGTCGCCACACCCAAGACTTCAGATTCAGTCTTGGCATATTCGGGCGGCACTGTCCCGTTGAACATTGGAACAAAATGACAGGTTGCACATTTTGCTTTGCCTACGAAAAGGTTGAAACCTGCTTTTTCATCGGCTGACAGTAATTGCGACTGACCACGCATATAACGGTCAAAGCGGGAGTTGAATTTACCCAATGAACGCACATAACTGGCTAATACATTCTGTACCTGCCAATTTTCTATTGTGTCGGTCTTATAAATGTTGTTAAATTCTTTTGTATATGTTTTATGTTGATTTAGACGTTTGGCAATTTCTATCATAGAACCGTGCATCTCATCCTTATTGGTAATAACATCTACACTCTGTCCTTCAAGATCTTCGCGACGCATATCCCAAAACTGCCCATGTTGGTAATTACTATAGGAAATTGAAGGGGTATTACGATCCATCTTTGTACCGGATAAAGTACTGGGCACGCGGAGTCCATCTGCAAAGGCTTTGTCCGGATGATGGCAGGAAATGCAAGAGCGGGTCTGATCCCCGGACAGGATATTGTCCCGGAATAGCTTGGCTCCCAAAGCGACCTTTTTGGGGCTTATCTTTTGTCGATCCGAGGCAACAAAGAAATCGGGATTAAAAGCATCTTGACTAAAAAGGTTTGAGGCCTCGGGTGATATGGGGTGATTGACATTCAGGGATGGGATGTTTTCCAACTTACGAAATTGATGTAGTGCATCGGAAATTTTATTCAAATGTTGATCCGTAAAGCTCAGATAATCAAATTGATCTTTGTTTCCACTTTTAGCTAATACCGTATTGGCTATTTTGATTAAACTCAAGATCTTGTCAATTTCCCCTGGATGATCAACCTGATTTTTTATCATAGCCAGTACATTGGCTACACCGTTGAGACCGTCGATAGATTCGATCAGACCTTTACCTGAGATGGGGGTGTCAAAACCTGTAATGCCTAATGTGGTAATCCGAAATACCTGGTTGCGTAGTGACTCCATTAACTGTGGTAGCGATAAGGTATTGACCTCAAAATACGTGTCGATCGCCATGGATTTGTTTTTTAACTTCTTTAAAAACCGAATTATCGCTTGTTTTTCCGCTACCTGATAGCTGGGATAGAAATATTCTTCCAATGTCTGTAAGCCTTCGGCTTCAATGACGGTATTTTCTTCCAGTTCGATTTCATCCAGGTTGGGACCATTTAGAAAACGGGCAGTCTCGGGCATAAAATAAGCAACCGCCCATTCCATAGATTTGTAAGTAGATCTCAAACGACTGAAACCTTTTTGCAGTTTCTCTGCACTTATGTTATTTTGTACATTGGCAATTTCCTCGTCAATCTGTTTATCGAAAGCGATATTGATCTTTAATACCAGTTGCCTAATATTTTGAAGATCCTGGGGATCAGTAGCATGATTTCCCTTGCACATAATAGCCAATAATACAACGGCTATCAAACCTATTACAAGCCAATATTTCATCTATTTTTTGTTTGAATAAAATAACAACAAGGGTATCCTTCTGCTGTGAAAGGATACCCTTTTGCGTTTTTAGTATACTTTGCGTATTATTTTTGTACGTTGCGGATAAGGACTACTTGTCCACCTTCTTTGTTCATGATTGCACCCGATCCATCTGCATTGACGAATTTATCGCTCTGCCAAGTGTGGGAGTGAATATTGACCGCAAAAGTATTTGGAATGCCGACCAGCTTGGAAACATCTGTCATCGCTCCGAATTCCCATGAACCAAATTTACTCAAGTTGCCACTTTGGTTATAATTTTTTTGCCAATCTACGTTGTTACGCTCATGTTTCATATTCAACCAAGGCTTATAGGTCTTTGTAGCCATATTGTATTGCCAGATATAAGAATCGTGTTTGGCAGCAGTATAGTAGGAATCACCGTCTTCCTGTATATAAACGAAGTTTTCTGTAACACATAAATTGTCAGGATTGATTAGATTATTTCCGGGATCCGAGTCTCCTTCGGCAATTACTTCGAGCTTACCCTTTAACATATCTTTGGAATCCATATTCAATTTGTAGACTCTGCCCCACATCGTAAATCCTTCGGTTGGAGTAGTACCATCACCTGATTGACCTGTCGCGGTAAAATAAACTTCGCGTCCATTACCGGCCCCTTTCCTGTAATCTACATCCTCTACCCTGGAGAAGCGGATGGCTTTATTGTCTATATTCGCTTGGTTGATTTGTTTACCAGTCAAATTTTTGGCGTTCGGAATCTCAACAAACTCGACATTATAAGAATCACCCTTTTTCATTTTTGTTTCGACTACCTCATTATCGCTACGCTTAAGGGCATATAACTTGCCATTATCCAAGTCCCCTTGTTTTTCTGCCACATAGAGGATCAACTGTCCGGCAGACTGATGGCTTGAACCATAAGATTGGTCCTCCCCGATTAGGATATAAGTCTTACCATTGGATACATCTTTTGGCAGTGGCACTGCATTTTCCATCGAAGCCTTTCCCAAAGCAGGTTTAACACGCATTTTGTCCGAACGCTGCGCTACTGATCCCAATGGGTCTAAGGCATGGACCATGCTCTCTTCACCTGATTCACCGGCCGTAAGGAAAGCAGAAAAACCATGCTCCTCAGTTGTAGCAAGCGTGGCGGAACAAAGTCTGGTACTCCCGCCGGTGCCATCCATTAAATACTCGCCTTTGATCGGTTTGAAATTTTTATCGAGATAAACACGGGATACCGATTGTGTAATTTCGTGATTGCTGATCATTAAAAAACCATCGGAATTAGGGTTTTTTATAAAACCTGCACCATCAGGCTGTCCCGCAAATACAAAATTAGGTGTTTCTGATAATTTATCCGAACTTGAAATCAGCGTGGTAATATTTAAATTTTCGAAGCCAGGCATGCCGAAGACAAAAGCAGGTTCTTTTGAATAGTTTGCCAAAGCTGCCACTGGTGGCTTCTCTTCACCATCTTCGATTTTGTTGTTGTCTTTACAGCCGGCTATTGCCATCGACAATAGTAAACTTAGGATTGTAATTTGGTTTCTTCTCATACAGCAAAGGTATTCTGGGGATATTAGCTGTATATTAACTCTATTTTAAACAAACAATTTGTCTTCTGGCTATACTTTTGCACTTAATTTATTGGTTTGGATAGGTTGTTGTATTTTGCTTTAATGTATTTAATCAAATCAGTTGTTTTATTTAGGTGTGCTGGTTTAGAGAGTACATTGTTTTGATAAGTAGCCCATTTAAATGAGGCGTTGAAGATTGCTTTCTAAAATTTTTTTATACTTGGAAATTACAAATTCTAATCCGATACCTTTAACTAAAAAGCTAAAATGAACAAAGATGATGTTGAACTGATTGAGGCTATTAATAAAGCTGATCCATTGCTTTCAAAAGGCTGTATGTCCTGTTCATTGGAAAACCGGAGGAAAGATCGTTCCTCCGGTTATTTTTTGTCTTTTGAAACGAAAGTTTTATACCGCCTGACCTAAGTTTTGATTACTTGCGCAAGGGTGGGTTTTTAGGTATTTCACCGCGGTACTGGATTTTGACCTCTTGGAAAACCGGCGCATTTTTTTTATCGGACTCCATGGCAGTCTCCTTTGCAGGTTGGCCTTTAAGTACAATTCTCGCGGCTTGCGTTCCGTTGTTTTCTTTAGCTTCTGAGACGATGGTGTTAGTGGAACGCACGTTTACTTTTGTTATCGTATTTGGTTCTGCCGACCTTATTTCTGTTACCTTTGCTGATCCAGAAGGTGCAGTTCCTGTTTTTACCGTTACTACGGCATTGGGATCATTCACTTGAACATTTGAATTCAATGAAGTAGTGGCGCTCACATCCGCAGTTCCGATTAACTTGATCCGCTTAGGTTCCTGAAACTTTGCATTTCCGTTTGTATTGTTGCTTTCTACATATACTTCTTCTATTTTAGCTGGAGCGTATGCTGATTCTTCTTTTTTGGCGGCAGCGTTTTTCTTTGGCTTCATTGGCGGTGCCATTTCTTTTTTAGGAGGTCTAGGCCGCATTTCTTCGGCTTTCGGAGCACCGGGCTGTTTAGCTGCAGGGGGTGCTACGGCTGGTTTGGCGGGCTCGGTCTTTTCTGTTTTGACCGGAGTTGTTTTCTGTGCTTCGACATGTGTCGAGAACAGTAGACTAATTGCTGTTGTCAGCAATAGGGTAAGCGCAGGCATCAGCAGGAGCTTACTGCCGGTTGTTCTTTTCTGTAACATAATTAATCGTTTTTTTGTTGTTAAAAAATTAAAATTACTGGCCGGTAATGCGTTTATATCGGGTGAAGACATGCTCCATTGGATGATCAGATGTTGGTAATTCGTGCGTCCATAAACCTGTACAACAGCATCATCTGCCAAGTACTCGTGGTTTTGTCGAATGGCTCTATCGATCAGATAGACGAAGGGGTTGAACCATAATATGACCCGGATAAACTGCATGGCCATCACGTCGATGGAATGCCGTTGATTTACATGTGCCTGTTCATGTGCAATAATGGAAGCGTCAATCTCTCCTCGTATATAGGCTTCATGGGGAACATATATACGTCTGAAGAATGAGAAAGGCGTTTTGAGGCCTTGAATAGTATAAATAGAGGGAATCGCCATAACAGATCCGCGACCAATGTAAGAGCAGAATTTTCTATAATTCAGGACATGTTTGACCAGTAGCAGCGTCGCAATCAACAGATAGATCAGAACAATGGATGTATTCGTGTCCATTATCGGTTCTTGTCGATCTACTAGCGCCGGTGCGCCGGCTGGCTCCATAGTTTCAGGCAGCACAGAAGCCTGATCGGTACCAAAATGAAAGAAATCAGGAATAAAAGATGGCAGGGCAGTTTGTACCAGCGGAGCAAAAAGGGCAACCGGTATAACGGCAAGCAGATAAAACCGATTAAACACCAGGAGTTTTTGCCGTTGCAAAAGAAAGATATATACAAGATACAGTAAGCCCGAACAGGCGATCAATTTTCCCAAATAGATAATCATGTCGCTTTGTTTTTAATTTCCGAATCAATTATTTTTTTCAGCTCTTCCAGTTGCTCCCTGTTCAACTGCGATTGTTTGGTGAAAAAAGAAGCAAATTTTAAAGCCGAATTATCAAAATACGTTTCAACGATATCATTGACGTGAGCGAGATAATAACTATCCTTGTCAAACAAAGGGTAGTACTCTCTTGAATTGCCGTATAGCACATAAGATATGGCGCCTTTTTCAGTCATTCGTTTTAATAACGTCGCAATAGTTGTCGGAGCAGGTTTGGGTTCAGGATAGGCTTCCATAAGATCCTTCATAAAGGCTTTTTTCATGTCCCAGATATACCCCATTAATTGTTCCTCAGTCGCTGATAATTTATTCATACTACAAATATAGAATATATTCTACATTGTGTAGAATTAAAAAGTGTTAAAAATCTATTTTATTGTTTATTTTGTTGATTTTGAGTATTTTATTTGTGTTGTTTGCCGTGGACAGCCTTTTTTAATGGCAAAAAATTGGCGGGAGAGGACCTAAATATCGCGAAGGCTTTTTTATAATAAAGGCTTCTTTTTAGGATTGGTATTGAAATATTCTTTTTTGAACTGGAACATCTGTGCCATTTTTTGTGCACGCCATTTCGCTTCTTCGGCTTTTTCGCCTTTGTACAGGCGATCTACAGTCGCTTCAAATAACAGAAGCCATTGGTCGAAATGCTTTGCTTCGATCGGTAAGGGAATATGAGGTGGAAATGGGCTACCAAAGTAGGTATGTTCATCCAGAAGGATGGTCTGCCAAAAGCGATACATCTTTTCCAGATGTTGGGCCCATCTGTCCTGGATGCGTTCCTGAAAAATTGGTCCAAGAAGACTGTCCTGACGGACAGTGCCGTAAAACTGATCGACTAATATTTTGATGTCGGCAATGGTCTGGATATCCTGCTTCATGGGAATACGTGTATAGCTTTGTGAAGCGGATACCTTAACTGTAGCTGCCCCACGGTATAATAGGTTAAATTTAAACAGAATAATGGAGAAAAGAATCAGGCTGATGTAAAGAAGCCTGTTAAAAATATTGGATTTTTCTTTTATTGTCAGTAATTTGAATGCACATTTAGGGAAAAACAGATGGGAAAATACACTTTTTTTGTCCTGCTGCTGCTGGGATGCTCCGTCGCGCAGGCACAGATCACCGATATTACGGTCAATAAAGAAAACTTTCAATCGTCGGGCTTTCCGTTTAAAGGCAAACGGGTGTTGCAGGTTGAGCATATTCAGACCGAAAAGGAAGATAATTATATTATTTTTTCAAAAGAGGAACGCGGAGCAGATCCGGATAAACTATACGCGCAGCAATTTCAACGAATCGATGGCATGTGGGTGCCAATAGTAGAAGAGGTTATTCAGGAAGATGGTATTATTACTTCCGTCTGGGAATCCCGAAAAGCTTTTTTTGATGCAGACAAAGACGGAAAACTGGATGCGGTGTTTATTTATTCCAGACATCCGAAGGATAATGTCGAAAAGCAGCTGAGCTGTATTGCCCTGATTTTATACAAAGGACAATTTTACCGTATGCGAGCAGAGGCGGAGGACGGGTACGAGAAAACCACGTATTCGGATAATTATGCTTCTTTGCCCGCGGAAGTGAAAGAAAATGCGGAACGTTACTGGCAAAACCTGGACAAAAGATAATTTAGTATTGTTGGAATTATATCGAACAGGGCTGTCCATTTTTTTGATAGCCCTGTTTTATTGCATAGTCCATATGCTTGCCATCTCGCTTCAAAAGATAAAGACTGCTCAGACTGGTTATTGTAGTAAATAAACTTTTGATCGCTGGGAGTCTTTATTGTATGGATGCCAATAATTGCTTTTCCTCTTCGTCTTGAGTTTTACCGATGACATAACGGGTAATGTTCTGATGTTTGAGCTCGTCAATCGTTCGGATGACGTCTTTCGTCCGTGCTTCTTTGCTCGGTTTGATCAGGACAATCATATCTTTCGTATTGGGTATGGTACTGATCTTCCCTTTGAGCTGTGCGACGACCTGTGCCAATGTTTTTTCTATATCGGCTGGTTTTTCAGATGAAGCAATGGGTTTCTTAAAGTCACCGTGATACCACATAAATTTTCCATCGCCAAGGATCAGGGTTGCTGTCCGGTTTTCATCAATAAAGACCGGACTATCCACATCGTCTTTTGTTTTGTCCGGCATGGCAATATCCATTGCCGCAGGCTTGTTTAGGGTTGTCGTCAGCATGAAAAAGGTAATCAGAAGGAAGGCAAGATCTACCATCGCTGTCAGATCCACCTTTGGAGCCATTTTCCGGCTTCTAATTTTTTTCTTTCCGCTTTCCTGTGTTTTTTGGTTTAATTCTGCCATGATGCTTGGTCTTTAGGTTATAACTCTCGTTCATGAATATGATGCCCAAGAGGGAACTATTCCATAGTTTTTTTGACAAAATAAGCTGTTTTTCCATACGACTTTCTTTATTGTGTTTGATTACAATGGGTTATAATTCGATGGTGCCGGATTTGCGAGCAATTTTGTAATGATATTATCTTTTAGGGTCGATAATTTATCTTCTCCGTTTCCGTTATTTACCAAAAGTACAATACCAGTTTGCTTGGTCGGATAAATATAACATAATGCTGTGAATCCTGCTCCGTCACAACCTGTATGCATAATAAAGGGTAAACCATTTTTTTCCTGATCCTGCATCCAGCAAAGTCCAAGCTTCATGCCATTCTTAGTGGTGAACGTGGTTTGATGGCTGAGGTTGATTACAGAATCATGTTTGTCAAGGTGTAGAATGCGATATTTATATTATGGGATTGCTATTGCGGGAAATGATATAAAAAAGATTAGTAACTTACCAATAAAAAAATATGGATCAGGATAATAGACTTGTCTATACCGATATTGCATCGCCTGTAGGCAACATAAGGCTTGTGGCAACCATGCGTGGTCTTACTGCTGTATTGTGGGAAGCTGAAGATTATACTCGGACAAGATTATCTAAGCCGGATAGAGATGACCATGCGCCATTACTTTTGCTTGCTCAGCGACAGCTTTTAGAGTATTTTGATCGCAAACGTACTATTTTTGACCTGCCGCTGGATATGCAGGGAACTCCCTTTCAACGCAAAGTGTGGGATGCTTTGTTGACCATTCCCTATGGTCACACAAAAAGCTATGGAGATCTGGCGCGTCAGCTGGGTGATATAAAAGCCGTAAGGGCTGTCGGTGGCGCATTGAACAGGAATCCAGTATCTATTATTGTGCCCTGTCATCGGATCATAGGTGGATCGGGTAAACTCGTTGGTTTCGCTGGTGGACTAAAAAATAAATCTATTCTTATTGATCTGGAAATGAAAGATCGGACTCCGACACTCTTTGATTTGTAGCTTACGGTGCCTGTCCTATTGGGGAATTATGTTTCGCTATAAAAACTCTTTCTGATATTTTCTTAAGTTCTGTTGTTTGGTAAAAAACGTTAGGAAACGAACAGGGATATCGATAAATTAGCTAAGAAAGGGAAATTGATATTTTATTCAAATGAAATATCAAGCATCAGAACATTGCTCTATTCCACCTGTGGAACAAATAATTCAATTAGTCGAAATGTGCTGAATACATATTTGTTTCAACTCCGGCCAGCCCGTCTAGTTCCAATACTTACAGAACGGAAAAAGCCTTTCATTGCTGAAAGGCTTTTTATGCGGAGAGTGAGGGATTCGAACCCCCGAACCTGTGACAGTTAACGGTTTTCAAGACCGCCGCATTCGACCACTCTGCCAACTCT
>Ga0153980_1000182_pt1 | contig 32051 bp, 32 predicted proteins | sample TSGA064MetaG_FD_104722 | JGI IMG/M metagenome (GOLD analysis project Ga0153980, IMG submission 104722) | Attine ant fungus gardens microbial communities from Georgia, USA - TSGA064 MetaG | ecosystem: Host-associated > Fungi > Mycelium > Unclassified | place: USA: Georgia, Magnolia Springs State... | reverse complement strand
GCCTGCGTACAGACGCCATCACCTGACTACAATGACCCACCAATTTCCCTTCGGCCATTGCATTTTGACAACAGCTCAAAAGTCTCCGTATTGGCGTACGAGCCGTACCCATTCCAAGGCACTGACACTAAGGATGACCAACCTGTATGTCACATGAGCAAACCGAGAATACCGTTCTGGCGTACGAAAAAGGGGATTGCACTCATCGTACTCCTCAGTAATATTATCGTAATCGGAATTGTATTAGGCATTGTCTTCGGTACTCGGATCGATCGTCGCCACCACGAGTCGTCCATGCCGGACGACAGCAGTCCATTAGGGCAGAATTCGCAGGGTTCTCCATCACCTGATAATCAGGACAATTCTATGTCTCCATTCCCTACAGTAACCTCGTCTTCTTCGACTTCTTTGATCTCTATCTCTCCCACCACATCTTACTGTTCGAACCTATTATGTCGGACTCACGCAGGATACCCCCTATTGGCTTAGATGGGACTGGACAAGGTTCTGGTGCCACAGATACCAATGTGCTACGGAGCGCATATTCAACTAGTACGAGTTGAAGTAGGACAAAACTTCACTCATTCGCGTCGTCTATATTGTTGTTGGTCAGAACACTCATGTTTGGCGTCTGACATTCGTTCATTCCTGTGAATTTCTGTAGAGCCTATGGACCTTGGATACCGTTGAATTCCAGAATGTAGGCCGTATAAGGATGTTTGACTATGTAAATTTCTACTGTGGATGCAAAAGAGCAATCGATTTCCAGATTCTCATGATGTGTTCTGCTTTCCTGTTGGCATCAGTTAATTCCGCCTCCGCATAATTCATTTTGCCATTGGTCATTTTGTATAAGTCTTGGCAGGCACGACCCTGGCACTACAACAGCGGTATTGTAGTACTCATCATTGCTATTCTTTGACATGAAAAAATTGGAACTGATTGCTGAGAAAATTTTTAAGGAGTAATTACAATATCCATAGTGTCCCAGCAGCTAGACACCATTTACGGATATATATTACTGAGAAAGCAGTCATAATGTCACACAGTTTATTTACTAGTGGATCAAATTTCAAAAGGCTGTGTGATTGTAGTTGTGGTGAATGAATTGGCCACAGCAGTGTGGATAGCCTTAGATTATCTTGAGAAACACTTGGAACCAGAATCTCTCAGCAGATTATTGATAAGCTAATTCCATGCCTAGAATGGATTTCAAGCAACGCTGTTCATTAGAACATACTTTATAGTATCAGAAGTTATTAGTTAAATGAAATTCTGGACAAAGCATTTAGTAATTAGTGACTTAAGAGCTTGTAACCTTCATGACTCGAATAACTCTGAAGTATATAAACGTTGCCATGCTGCCCTGGTTCAAGAAAATGCAGATAAACGCGTCTGTACCCACGGAAACGACAGACAAATCATTAGGATGGGTGGCAAAAACCCCTGCGCACGATGCATCATGAGTAAGTTTATTTTAAAACCTAAGAGCCTTTATAATCGATTATTTGCAGTAACTCTCATTCTTGTGCTGCTTGTCAGCCGGCCAAGCAAGGATGCAGATTTCCCGAGGAGGTGAGGACAATGAAGATCATGTAGACGTCATGGGCACCAAGAATGTTACGAAACTTTCAACCCTGTGTTAGAGAATTGATGAATACGTATATACCAGCTCGAAACTGGGGGTCTACTAAGTTATGTCGCTACCATACAACTAGAGTCACATGACTTGCGAGTCACCTATAGCTTCGGTGGGAGTTGGGACCTTGTAACATCCATGTGATGCGTGGCTAAGATTCGTTACAAAGAAGGTGCTGGAGATATGGAAACGGTAATTGGTCGCTTGATAGACGTCTTAGCTCGGGTTGGTGAAAGTCTGGAGGGTGCGCGTCGTGAAGTAACAGAGCATGCCAGTCGGATAGAAAGATTGTTAGAGCGGTTATGTATGGCGGCGAAAAAAACATTTGGGTGAATCAGCTGTCTCACCTGATCCTAAGGTCGAAAAATAGAATTTATACTGATCTTACTCACCCTATTTGAATTGAATCTTCTCGGGAATCGCTGATATTGTGTTGTCAAAGCCTCCGCCTGTTCAAGCGATTGAATGTTATGATCCTCTCACTGCGAATATAGGGGGGGAATGATGCGGACTTCAAACCTTGTTACTTTTGAGGGGCATCGGAGTTGTATCATTGGTATTCCACGTCATACTCTTAACAGTTTCCACTCATGTATCTCCTGTAATACCAGCGCCAGAGAGGGAATGAAAAGAAGAAGATATGGGGAGCGAGCGGAAGGAGGACTCTATATGATGTCATCATATTGTCTGGCGGGAAGCCAGAGAAGTCTGTAACATTCGTCCTAGTCATTCTCGGCATTTGGGGCGCAGCTGACGTTGAAGGAATAAAGTCATACGGGATTATGCCACTCGGGCCTACTGCCTACATCCCTAATTTGGGGATAGTCCCTGCCTGAACTTCTTTTCTGAGGAGTCACTCGGTCTTTGCATTTTGGCTTGTCGGGCTTTTGATACCATTTGCTTCGATTTCGTATAATACTCTAACGAAGGCATCTCAGCGCTCGGGCATACTGCTTCTCGAGGTGGAACAGTGTTAAATGCAGTCCCTCGAGCTGAGGTTGAGGTCATTTGGCTGCTGCTTATGCAATGGCTAGTTGAAGATCGACTCGACTTCATGGTAATTTTGAATTCTTCGGAAGAGAGCCACCTAGGGGGACAGAATACTATCCACTCGAAGATTCACGCAAATTGCACTGTTTGGTTCTAGTAAGATATAATTTGAGCAATAGGCTTGTGTTAGAACTTTTATGCAAGTGTAGTTGTTGTGACTGCGCAGCCCCATTTTGGGTCACCCGGTCATTTAGTCAGGTCAAATAGACCTTTTAATGTCCCTTTTGACCAACACACATCTGTAAGAAGTGATCCTCTCTTTACTGTTTCTAGATTGGGTCCATACTCGGTAGTCTTGGATCTACTAGGATGGAGCACCCGCCCGAATAACGGAGGATTCGCCCCAATTTGACTCATTAAGAATAGGACTGTGAAGTTCAGTGGAATTCAGCTCTGGCACCGTGAACGTGATAACTGACAGATTGAGATGCTGCAATAGGCAGACTACTGACTCTCACGCTGCCAAAGCAGTCTGCGCAGTTATTCGTGGCGCTTAGCGCTGATATAAAGAGATCATCTCTCTGCCGACTTTTCACTCATAAATATCTACCCCCACAAAGTATCCAACTTTAACCCCCTCCTCTGTTGAATCGCCGTTGTCTACTACACCACGAGCTTCCTCTCCCTTGCCGAATGGAGTGCCACTCTCATCTCTACCAGGTCTAGACGAACTAGATGATTTCCCAGAGCCTCCTTCAGGACGATCGTACACCACATCAGTATCTTCCGCCAAAAAGCCGCCTTCTCCTACTTCGTTGAGTTCCAACCCAGTAGTGAATATCACATCAAGCCCAACATCTACGGCCATCGCCCTATCCACCAATCAGCACGAAAGCAGCAGCTTGGCCTCAGATCTCTCCCAGAGAACACGGTTGGGGTCACAGTCTTGGCGCATCAGCGATGTGTGGCGAAAGAAAGTTAACGAAACAGACGCATCCACACGTCAGTTCGATTCTCCTTCAGCCTCTTGGTGGGGTGAAAACACAAATGCAAAGTCTTGGGATGATCCACCACAGAAAGTCATTAGTTTATCACCAGAAGTAACAGAAGCATGGGATCATACGAAGGAGGTAAGTTGATCATCTCTTGTGCATCTCCTGTGCATCTCTAGTTTGTTGGATGTTCGATCGATGGGTCATGACGTGACGATCATTCCGTGATATCAATTCGACCAGAGCGAAGAAACAACATTAACCCGTCCTTTTCCCTCCTGTCCCTAGCGCGTTTCTACCGCAATAAAATCTGTTCTCGGTGTATCTTTGGATGTCGCCCATGAGCTGCTCATCGTCGGATCAGATTTTCTTGAGCTGGCTCCCATTCCGGGCCTCTCACCTGCAGCAAGGTCGTTACTTGAAATCTGGGATGCAGTGCAGAAAGTCGATGTAAGTCTTTTCCTTGAATGCCCAATTGTATAGATCATCAAATATATTTAGCTAAATACTTTGACTTGTTTACGACTAACTGGACGGTGCGCCGAAACTCTCATCTCAGTTCGTCAGGAAGTCCATGATGCAGGAAGTTCTGTCACCGTCGAGTTACAGGGACCTCTCAACAAGCTGCAGGAGTCGGTATTTTCCATTGTTCAGTTATTCCGGATCTTACGATATATCATCAGAGCTTTTGAAAATGTCAAACAACTCTTGATCAAGGAGGCACATCGACCCTTCATTAAACGTTACCTGAAACGAGACGATATCATGCGTAACATTAGTGCCTGCAATGCGGACATACGATCGGCATTGGACATGTTCAATGTATGTTTTCCCCTCTGGTTTATCATCATTTATATATCCCTGTTATCATCTACAGCTCTCTGTTTCAATTCGCATCCTGAAGCAAACTCAGGAGTCGGAAAGAAATCGACATATTGAGACTGAGGCTCTCCTCGCTGCCATGTCTCGAAGGGGACAAGAACCGAACTCCAGTAATGCACTCATGTTAACTGGTATAACGGAGGACATTGTTTCGTCGCCACCCCAAAGCCCTCAGTCTGATTCAATGAAGGTAGGAATAAATCTATCCTCCTGAGTTAGTTCTGACTCTTTCCTAGCATCCTGCGCTTCCAGCAGATTCGATCCCACAGATGTCAGGAGGACAGCTTCGTGCCGGAATGGCATCCTTGCACCTAGCTCAGAATGCCTCTGATCAAGCCCGAGACACAGAGAATCTACGCCAACTTATGCGCTTTGCTCTCCATACTACGAGAGACGCTGACATTCTCGACATACTCCAGATAAAACGTCAGGATATGCCAGAGGCCATAAAGTCACTTCAGCGCGCATTTGAGCGGATCACCGAACGCGACCGGGAGCGACAAAACTCTATTGTCCTCACTTCAAAGCCCACTCCCGTGTCCAGAAGATCTTCCATGAAGGATGGGAAAGCTATTTCCAGTCAACAGCGCTCGAGAACTATAGATAGTAATAGTTCTGCTGCAAGTTTCGCTGCGGCGGGCAAGGGGGATATTTTGGATAGAGAATTTTTAGAGAGTGGAATCGAGGCATTTGTGAGGATGAGCCGAGGTGTGGATACGAACCTACCAAGTTGGACAATCACTAAGTTCGTTCCCGTATCTTATTTCCGCTTCTAATAAACTCGAATCTTCAGATATGAAGTTGATCGTGACCAAAAAATAGGCGTCGGTTTCTTTTCTGATGTATACAAGGGTTTCTGGCGAAATCGCACAGTCGCGATCAAAGTTCTCGCAGATACCACGCCACGTGGATTATTCAAGCGAGAGGTAGCTATATGGAAAAATCTCAAACACCCAAACGTACTGGAGCTTTACGGTGCTAGCAGTACTGCTGGTGATCCACCCTGGTTCTTCGTTAGTCCTTACGAGAAGAATGGGAGCCTGAACGAATTCTTGAAAAAGGTTCGAAGTCAGACAAGGTTGTCCGGTTCTTTCCTTGGATCAAGAAAAAGCCCTCGCTTTGGTAACAGTCTACTTGGTAACAGTTTACCCGGCTCCTCGAAAACGGAAAGGCAAACAACCTTCCCCATTTGGTCAGGTGTGAATTCTGGTCAACAAATACAGCCGAGGATCCCTCTAATTCAAAACGTGAATGAGCATCGACGAAGTCAAGGTTTATCCATGAGATCGCAAAAGGGATGGATTATTTACATAACCATAACGTACATCATGGTGATCTCAAGGTCATTCTATCATTCATGCTCTTACTATTGGCGCCCTAACGTCTGACATAGACTGCAAACGTTCTCGTAGATGACAAACTTCATTGTGTGATACCTGATTTCGGCCAAAGCGAAATGAAATCGGAAGCCTTCAGTATCAGTGGTGTGGCGCCTCCTCGTTGGTATTCAACTTCCTCATATATCTCTTTTTGTTGATACTCCTTGTACAGATGGTACCCTCCGCTGGCAAGCTCCTGAGTTGATGCGTGGACCATCACACCTTACGAAGGAAATGGACATATATTCATTTGCTATCACCTGTATTGAGATTTTGAATTGGGGTGCTCTACCATGGGCATATGTAAATGACTTTACCATCCGTCATCTGGTTCTGGGTATGGGTTCATAAGTCCCAAACACGTACGCTTTGTGCTTACAATCTTCATCCTATAGACAATGATGAACGACCTCCATGGCCCAACAGCTCCAAGTACATGACACCTCAACTGCAGGACCTTGTGCGGGCTTGTTGGGACCAAGATCCCGCAAAGCGGCCCTCTTTCGCTGATATTGTGCCACTTACACAAATCATCCGCGAGACCACCCCGTTGTTGATAGAAGATCTCACTCCTTCCTATATATCTGAATTACCTGAACTAGGGCCTGAGGGTCCAGTCAGCTCACCCGACATTAGACCAGTTCTCCTTCCTATTGAAGAGCTCTCCTGTATGTGGCCTGCCTATATTGCCTTCGTTTCTTCCCCTAATATCCCATGATAGCTTCTATGGAGCCTGATGAGTCTGGTCTTATTGATCCCGATCAACGGCCGCACAAGGAAACATCAGTCCCTACTCCCGAAATTAAGCTCCCTGAACCAGTCTTCTTCTCCCGCACGGGCAATGGGCAATCCTCTGAGATTGTCTCGCCTTCCTTAGAGAATTCTGAGAGAAGCAGCCAGAACACCTCGGCTCCCACTCAAGATACCCATGCCTCTCCTCCACCAGAGAGCGATATCATTGCCCAAATACGAAATGAGAGAAGGTACCGAATGATTCTCACCCATGAGTACCATCCTTCACGTGAGTTCGCACGTTATCTCTTTCATAGAACCAAATTCATCGATCCGCAGTTGTTTTACCTTTGTGGGAGCCATCCCGTGTTGACGTGGGGGCTGTTGGGTATCTGTCCAAACCCCGAGGCGAATTTATCACTTTGTTCAATGCTCTTCATCCCAATATGTCTTCTCTGAGTACCGTTCGGGCTCTACCTAAGATCGATGGATATGGGCGTGTGAATAGTGGTAGTCAACGGGTCTCGAAGCGGAACCAGTTAATTGACACCATCATGGGCTTCCTCACACTGAAGAAACAAGGCACTGGCATCTTCCCGTATGTTGTATCGTGTTCACTTGCTGGAGACATTCACCGAAACTAATTGGTATTAGTCAACAAGTTAGCCGTCGTTATTCGTTTCCGCTCAAAACTGGCCACAGAGCAGCTTTCCTCTGTGCAGAAGCGGCCGAATATCGCTACTTGATCTCTGAGGAAGGTGGACAGCTGGATGCACCCGGTGGTTCAAGGCCAATGTGGATGCCATTATGAAGATCTTCGGTGGTCAACACCAGATCCAACGCGAAGAACTCTTTCTGGGTAGGTGGCACACCGACATTTTCGCGATCCTTGGATCCTGAACCATATGGACTAGTTGTTGGTACCCTTCGAACGCCTAACTATGCTCTTTTCGTCAGTCATAATCATCCAGAAGGTCACGTGAGCACTACTTATCATCCCTCACGTCTCCTTTTCTTAGTTATACCAGGTGCATTCAGTTCTCCGAAAAAAGGTAGACCTTGGGGTATCTTCACTACTGACTCAGAGTACGAGGGTGCCGGTCCCAACATCGATATACCAGATCAATCGTTATGGCAATCAGCCAGTAAGGTCTCTCCTGTAAGAGGAGGCCCCTGGGACACGGTTCTTGTATCTCGTTTGAGGTTTAAACCAGATGGTGTAGAGCCTACAACCCTTTGATGATTTTGTTGTTACTTTTGGACTTCTCGTGTAGATTCGCCTCATTGTAATATACACACAACCAGCTTCAACTCTCACGAATCGAAGTTCGACCGTATACTAAACAGAAGGCAGTATGAAGAAGTGTCTACTGGGCGTTGATCTATTCGGAAGCAGGTGAACCTCATTGATTTTATTTGCTCCCTGGAGTTTGGCATGCATGGTCTCGCGATTGGACACCTAAATGACGTGGCCCAAGATTCTCCTCACTAAAAGAATAAAAGCTCGCCGTAGAGATTCACTCGTATACTCAGAGACCCTTCACAATTTTGTTTCGATATGTATTTTTCTTCCTCCCTCTTTGGTCTTGTTGCTCTTGCAACCTTGGCTCTGGCCACATCCCATGCCAATTTTCGTGACGTTATTAGTGATTTGAACACACTTCGTGACAAAGCAATGAGTCTTGGCAATCATGTCCATAACGTTGATCTACTTGTGAGGCACAATGTCTTTGATATGATTAGTCGCTCATAAAACTTAGAACATGGTACAAGACAAGAAAGACATCATCGAAGGTCTCGACCGCATTGCTACGGATGCAAGAGTGAGCAAAACAACGAAAGGAATAGAGTTAATTCTGATTGACTCTGACTCAGGCCGCAAAAGGCTTTACACCCTCCGAGGCCGTCGCAGTATTGGATTCTGCCCGATCTCTAGACAAGGAAATTATCCAACTTTCCAACGAAGTCATTATCAACAAGAACAGCATCCCGACTCTTCTCCACTCCGCCATTGTGGCTGATTTACAGACTTTTGGCGTTCATGCTAAAGGGGCAGGAGAAGCACTTATCAATGATTTCCCAGTGAGATTATAATCATACTTAAGGAGTATTGGACGATCCTAATGATATAAAAAGACGGACAAGAAACATGAAGCAGTCAGCATATATGAAGACATGGAGACAGCACTTAACAACGCTGTGAAAGCATATTCCTCCTAGAAGACAGTGGTGATCATTGTATCGTAGATTTTGTAACTTGTTTCAACAACAATCATACAACGAGCAAACCGAGCTTCATGAGTGGTGCATACTTCAATGATCGGCCTATTTTTAAAACTATCAGAACCCTTTGGATGTAATCGTGGGTTCATTCCATGAAAAATGAAGGATGACATGGTCACTCTCACAGTCCCCTTACATCAAAAGAGAGGTCCTACATTGTAATAGATAACGCCTCAATGGTTAAATTCTGGAACCGGAATCCATTTGAGCGCACGCTTGTCGGATATTTCGGTCAAATCTATTCTTATTCCGTCACTATTTTTATGTGCGTGCCTTCATTAGAATTCGTCTCCACACGCATGTCATCGGCAATGAGCCTCGAGACAGTTACTCTACCGGTATTTAGAGGACATGAAAGTGCACAGCATTTTCAGGTCTCTTGATCTGTGGTAGGTAATACACTAAAGGGAGATGGCCCTCTCAAAGGCAGATTATGTTTTCGTGTTATTGCCTAGCAACATGGATTAAGGGGCGACCGTGTCAATGTGATCCTCAAAGTAGTTGCTGATTGGTTCGTTGATTGTCAACATTGCGATCAGGATGAGGACACAGATATATTTAAACTGGGTTATATTATATTAATTCTCGAGTCACTACAATTTGAACATTACTGAAGTAGTTGCATCTAAGCCATGGTGCTACATAGCTATGTGTATTTTAATGAGTGAATCTGATATTACTATACACCTTCAACAAACCTCTGATGGCCCAGAATTTTTGTAGCTTTTTTGCGGAATAATTGAGTATGTCAAATACCATGTGAAAGAATTTGATTAGAGTATGGGGTGAGAAATGTTCATCCCAGCAAAATCACTTCTTTCTCTCATACCACCATCTTGAATGGTAGCGCCCAGTAGAGAACCAGCGAATACATTTTTCTTTACCACTCCTCAACTCAACAAGACCCAACTCCACCTCGAAGCCAATAAAGAAGTCAATCCAATGGACATCAAACAGGACAATCCAAGGGGCAGATCCCCACACCATGGACTTAACCAGCAAAGGGAGCAGTCTACTGACTCCTATGAGTCCTCCTCCTCCATAGATTATACTGAAAGAATGCAGGCCCAATCTGATAACATGAAGTGGGCTGAACAAGTAGAAGTTGAGCTCCAACAGAATCAAGATGATCACATTGGTCTTCAAATGTCGAATGTAGAGTCCCCCTTCCCAACACATGACATTGGCATGAATAATATAATAGCCTCCCCCCCAGCTCTAGAACCCTCTGTCATTCCATATCAGGCAAACCAACCTGTGGATCCACTCCTCTGGAATAGAAACTTCTTAGCTATTTCTCTCTTTGGCACAGATGAATTCCTCAGTGGCAATGCTAAGAATATTGCATGCTCTCTGCAAAGGATGGTGAATTTCATTAAGCAAAGGCCCATCAGTGACAAAACAGAAAAGGACATTCCACAAATTGACCAATTTGGGTATGCAGCATGGCAATTTATCTTGGCTATCTATGAAGCAGGATAGGACAAGCTCACAGCTAATGCCAACAGTAAGTCATTTAGGCAATGCATGTCCTCACAGTTCAACAGGGACAAAGTTACAGTTAACAATGGTAACAATGGTAAATTGACTAACATCTCCAAAGTCCCTCCCACTGATTCCCCCAAGACCAAGTGCCAGTGTACTCACCAAATCCAAATACCACAACAAAGGAAAATCATTTGCACAGGCTACAAAGAACAATGTCAAGGACATCCTCAAGATAAAGGAAGCTTTTCCAAAACTCTCATCCAATAAAATCATAGAAATTCACAGGGTTGCCAACAATGAACTGCCCTAAAATAGGAAAAAAGTCATCATGATGACTAAGGGACCATCTAGAAAACAAGTCATCATTCCCATGAGTGAGGAAAACACAAAAATGGCAATGGACAAAGCAGACTCCTATGTCACTAACATCAATAGGATGTTGAAATCAATTAAGTCAAAAACCTTGGCAGATTTTATCAGGGTTGACAACAGGGGCATTATTATCACTACTAACAGGGTAGCTAACCCTTTAGACTTGAAAACCATAGAAAGCTATATCAATAATATAGACAACATTGACCAGGAACAAACTACTTCAGCACAGCTCCCCCAATACAAGTCATACTTAAAAATACTAGGTATACCATATGTCAACCACGACAACAAAACAATCACACAAAATGTTATCAAAGAGGTAATCAAGAACACTCACATCTTCAATAACATTACTCTAGCTTTTCAACCAAGGATCATTAAAGCATTACCCAAATTGGACCAGGCTGTAATATGGATCAACATATGGGACTCACAAAATAGCTCTAAAGCTAAGAAGATAATCAACTGTAGCTTCAATGTTGGAAAATATATAGCTACAGTCAGGGGAACAAATATGAACCTAGGAGTCCCTCAATGCAAGAATTGCTGGAAGTGGGGCCATACCACCTATGCATGTCATACACATGGTGTCAAATGTCAGAAATGTAATGGTCTCCACAAGCTCAAACACCATAGAGACATAGTATGGTGCTGCAAAGCTAATCCCAAGACTAATCTACCTAGGCTTGAAATGAAGAAAGGAGATCCATGCCCTCACAACTTTAAATGCACCAACTGCAAAGGGGAACATCAAGCTGATAGCTACAAGTGCTCTTTCTGGAAGCACAGATTTGATAGACAATGGCACTCAAAGAAGACACAGGAGCTCTGAGAAATCAGAGCTAATTCAATTCACTCAACTGTAGGTGGCAACAAATTATGTTAATTAAGCACAATCTCAAAATTTTCTCTTAGAATGTCAGAAAAAATAAAATACTTATGGATACTATTCTAGAAATGCAAAAAAATAATGCAGATATAGTATTTATCCAGGAACCACCAAGATTCCTCATACACTGTACCCTAAGCCATACAAACCCTGAAGGTGACCCTTTGTATGGAACACCAAGTCACCTGGAATGGACTCTCTTCATGTGAAAAAACTCACCCCAGGACAATTATCCTAGAGTTGTCACCTATGTAAACAAGTGAATTTCACAGCTAAGATTCTTGCTTCACTCAGATATCATAGACTATAGAGACATCAACATTCTTTCATTTCATAACTACCAAGACATTATCAATGTCTACTCAGACAGTAATCAAATAGCCATTCAAGCCCTTTGTGATTGTATCAGAGACATCAGAAATATGATAGTTATGACAGGGGACTTTAACATCAGAGATAGTGACTGGGACCCTAACTTTTACTACTATTCTGTTCATTCAGAGGATCTACTATCAGTTTCTGATAGCTTAGGGCTAGAACTATCACATCCTATAAACCCTGGACCTACAAGATTTGCAGATAATTGGCATGAGACTAACTCTGTTCTAGATCTAGTGTTTATGGTACCAAATAACCCAGGTTTTGGGAGGTATACTCTATATCCAGAAATATGTAAACCATCAGACTATGTGCCACTTATCATCACAGTAGGTATAAAGGAAGAAAATATTGACATTGTACTCCAATCCATAAAAAAGGACAGTAATGAAGAGAAGAAATTTATTAACTCAATCAAGAAGAATATCAAATCCCTGAACACAGCAACAATTGCAAATAAAGAGGACCTTCAAATATGTATCAATCAGCTAGCTGACATCTTTAGTGAAGCATGGGCTAAACATTCAAAACTAAAGTATATCAAAAAATATTCCAAGGAGTGGTGGAACCAAGAGTGCACTGATAATCTTCACAGATATCACAAACAGGGAGACTTATAAAGCTGGAAAAAGTTCAAAGCAACCATATAGGAATCAAAAAGAAAATTCTTTGATGAAAAAATTCATGAAATTGCTATGTCCAACAAAAGGCTATGGGACCTCATGAATTAGGTCAAGAAGAAGGCTCTCCCTGCCATTGAAACCATTACTTTTGAAGGCCAACCATGTAATGATCTAAATTCCTTATAGGATGCACTCCATAACTCATATAATTCAGCAGAAAATCACCCCATTGATTATAGGTTTCTGAGTAAAATACCTCAACTCAACACTTTTGAATGGCTGCTATTTACTAACCAAGAGTTCAAAGATGCCATAGCTAAGTGCTCCCCATTCTCTACCCTAGGCCCTGATCATATCTCTTAGAGACACCTAAAACCCATAATTGCTAAAGAGTACTGCTTGGATAAATTTGTTGATATTGCTAATGCATGTATCTCATTAGAATTCTGGCCATCATACTTCAAGGAAGCCAAATTGATCATCATACCTAAGCCTAACAAGGACACATACAACACTCCCAAGTCTTTCTGTCCTATTGTCTTACTTAACACAATTGGTAAACTCATTGAGAAAGTTATAAGCAATCACCTCTAGTTTCATATGGCATCAAACAGATTCCTTGACCTCAACCAATTAGGTGGTATTAGGCAATGCTCAACCATTGATGCAGGCCTCTATCTCATCTACATTATTCAAGCAAGATGGCTGAAACAATGCCACACAAGTGTAATCTCATTTAACATTGCCCAATTCTTCTCTTCTCTAAACCACAGTTTCCTTTCTATTTGCCTCAGAAAAGCTAGTCTTAACATTAATATTATTAATTTCTTCAACAGTTACCACTCCAACAAATCAACAACATATGCATGGAATGGATTCGTATTACCGCTATTCACTACAAGTATTGGAGTAGACCAAGGCTCAGCCCTCTCTTTCATTCTTTCTGCTATCTACATGGCCCCAATCATAAAAACCTTTAAAAAATAATAAAAAATCTAAAAGAAAAAATACCCTCTGATATCTTATCTTTTGTTGACAATAGTCTTCTAATTTCTCAGAAGAAGAGCTATGAACAGTCATCTTCCTTTTTATTATGTAGCTACAACATTATGTCAAACATTCTCTAGGACTCTGGTCTAGTCATGGAACACAACAAGTCAGAAATCTTTCATTTTATAAGATCACAACATCCCCTGAATCCATCACTTGACTTAATATCAGTAGGAGGCCCTGTCCTTTCTCCTAAACCTATCTGGAGATACTTGGGCTTCTTCTTTAACCAGAAGCTAATCTTCTACTATCATGTACATCACTATGCCACCAAGTGCCTTTCAATACTAAATGCCATGAAGCTCCTGGACAACTCATCACAAGGTATTCTCCCTACCCAGAAACATCTACTGTATAGAATGTGTGTGCTACCTATCACATTGTATGGGTTCCAACTATGGTTCTTCAAGAGCACATCCATAGTAAAAAACATGTCAGAATTAAAGAAAATGCAATGAAGAGCCACCCTGTGGATCACTGGAGCATTTTGCATATCTCTATCTGAAGGTATCAAAGCTTTAGCTGGCCTTGTATCTATTGCTCTCTACCTCAAAAAACTTAACAGTAGACACTGTCTCTGTTATGCATCAATTCCTCCCTCACATGCCATCAACTCATTACTAGACACTCAACATATAAAGATTCAACCCCCTTACAGATTCTTGGCAGCAAATTTCATAGCAAAACAACAAGAAAAACTCAAAAGTCCCATCAAAGATGTAAATACTCATCTATCAGAAATCACAAAAACATTTAATTCTTTGCACTCTCTCTTCTCTCCTGGTTCAAGAGTAGTTGATCATTTCTCTAGTAGAATTACTTTTCACTCTTTCTCCTCATCAAGTGATGAAGACCTCCACAAACATATCCAAAACCTCAATCAAGTCTTTTGTCATTCATAATCCTTGTTATATGACTTTGCTGTCATTGCTGATGGTAGAATCAAAAAATCCAATATTGCTACTGCTGTTGCCCACATCTGGAAGAACAACTCCATCACCAAATAAGTCCAAATCCAAACCATGAATGTTATGTCCATAGAAGCTAAACTAATGGCCATTTGCATAGGTCTCATCTCTGTAATAGAGAACAATAACTCTCACAATATCATTGTGATCACCAACTCTATTACTGCTGCTAGCAAAATTCTTGAGTCATAGGTTAATCCTTACCAGAACCTAGTCATACTGCTTGCCACCAAGATTAAATCACTCCTAAGCAAAGACAATAGAAACAACATACACTTCTGGTACTGCCCTAGCAAAGCAGAGTGGCCCAGACACAAATTCATTGACAGTCAGATTAAAGCAGCTGATGATATTCCTACCCTCCCAGCAAAAACTCTTTCTTGTTTAGCAAAAAGAAAGAATGCAATGACATCCTTGAGGAATGGCAAAAATCATTTTCAATAAGCAAAGGCAAAGGTCAATTGTTCTTAGAATTTGAAGACAAAAAACAACACATTATCAAACCCACATATGCAAAAGAGGGATCATGGCTCCCTTACATAGGGTTCACAAACTCCCTGTGTACTTGCTTTACCTATATGACTACTAGCTATGCCCCTATCAATGAATATTGTCAATGATTTTTCTCCAATTTATCTTTAAGCTGCCTGTGTGACCAAGCTGAAATTCAGACTTATGAACATATTGTTATGCAATGCACCTGCCATGACCCATCTATGAGACCATGCAACATCATCATTAATAGCTTTGTCCACTTCCTTGCAGACAATCCAACAGTGTTCAGTTTCAATAATGGATAACTACATCAAGTGCTTTAGTCATTAAGGCAAAAACATCATCTCCACTTCCCCTTCCTTTCATCTCACTTTAGCTATGTGTCTTTGAGTATTTAAGTAGATACACTGTATCTACCATGGTTTGTCTATGAGCTCTATGTAATAAATTGTAGATTTAAAAAAAAATTTGCCTACATTTATACTATAACTACCCTCAGGTTAGTGGTTCAAATCCACTCTATGTATGTTCTATATTTAGTTTATTGTCATAGTCAAGGTAACTCATGATAGTATCCCCCTCCTAAAGGTTCTCATCCCAAGGACTTTTGTCAGTGACCACACCTACTAAGCTATGATAGCTGTTAGGGAGAGCTTTTACTCTCTAGATGGTGGGATAAAGATAAGAACTTGGCAGAGTTCTCTATTGATTAAGCCAGCTACTTATACATGCTAGCTACTCTGCCATGTGACCTGCATGTGACTACATCATGTGACCTACTTATCTAATCTAACATGTGATCAACCACTTATCTAATCCCCTTATGTAATACTTATACAATGTTTTTGTAATTTTTATACTGTTGACTGAGTGGCTTATGACAACTTCTTTATAGCTTGTCATATGGGTCCCATAGGTTACTTATCTTGTCTTCTTTATTCCACTCTTCTATCCTACTTTCTTTAGTTTCTTGCCCATTTTCTTCTTCTTTCTTTTCTTTTGGAATTGTTTTTAATGTTCTTTTTTCTCTTACTCTTTCTCTCTTTTATTGCCTTCAGTTTCTTTCTAACCATCCCCAATATTCCCAATCAAATCTTTTGTCATCCCAACCATATAACATCTTTGCTGTATATCTTTCTGGTAATTCTCCTATCCTATCTTCCCTAAGATTTATCTTCTTTACTTCTTATACTCCTCCATATTCTTTCTCAAACTTCTCTACCAGATTGTTTGCATTCTCCAGATTCTTCCTTGGTTCCCAAGTGTCTTCTTCTGCTGTATATCCTCTCCATTGTACTAAATATCTGTCTTTTTCTCTAAAATTCTTTTTATTCAATATTTTCTCCACTTTATATTCTTTTTCTCCTTCAATAATTACTAGGGCTAGCTGTTCCCTTTTCAGGCCTTCTACTTGATCTTTGTACCTACATACTCTACTGACATTAACTACCAGGTGTATCTTAATATTATTTGGCAAATCCAGTTCTATGGCATTTGTCAAGATGGTTTTTCTTTACTTGATATAGACCCACAAATCTTTCTGTCAGCTTTTCCAATTGTCTTCCTTGCATTTGGTACTTCAAATATTTTGTGCTCAAAAGCACCTAGTCTCCTACTTGATATTCCTCTACCTCACTTTTTCTCCTATTTACATATTTCCTTATTTCTTCTTGGCTTTTTCACAGAGCTACCTCTGCTTCTTCATACACTTCCTTTATCCTTGTCATAAACTCCTCTGCTTTCTTGAACTTCCTCTTCTTCCTCAGTTTGAACCCTATGCATAGATCCTGTCCATTATTTGCTTTGAATAGTAATACCTTTATACTAGTCTACACTTTTATGACTTAGCCATTTGGCTAAGTCAATATTTATTTTCTTTTATTTTTCTTTTAGTTTCTAAAGATTGGATGGGATAGCTGGATAAAAAGGAACATACAGGACTTTATAGATAATAGTAAATAGTGGAAAATGTATAAGTAGTGTATAGTAATTTAATGGAAACTCTTGTCAACTCAGACTAGGAGGGGGCTTAAGTTATCTCAGGCTAAAACCTTACACAGGTCTTGCCAAATATGGGCCAGTTCCATGGGGCACTGTCAAAGCAATAGACTGCAATAAGTGCACTTGTGTGGATTGTTGTCATAACTTGGCCAAAATACCTAAGTCATTTATTTCTATTTTCTTTTCTTTTTCTTTTCTTACCTAAGTAGGTTGTGACATAGTGTGACAAAGTGACAAAGGTGATGATAGATGTGACAAAGGTGACATGTGACATGACATGTGATAGAACATTCTAGAAGGTCATGTGATCATGGGAGATAGGTGCACAGACCAGGTAGAATTTGTATAAGTAGTGTACTTGAATAAATGAGAACTCTCCTTGTTAGCTCAGACTTGGAGGGTAGCTAAGTTACTACAGGTGTGACCTGGTATTGAAGGCAAACATACAGTAGAATTTAACAAAGGGAGAAACTAAAATTTTGATAGACTCATGTCTATGAATAATTAATACAGCCAACACAACAAATGACCAGCCAGTATAGCATAAGTACCCACCACACCACATTCACTACCAATGCTGAGATCCCATATTTGACCATTCTTTTTGTTAGATTACTAACCACTGCACTAAAAATAGGGTGATGCCATCTTGATAGAGTGGATCACTGTTCATATCAGCAGATAAAATTGATACATCTCTCAAATTCTTCTAGTTCCATGTACCATTATTTGTGTCATGACTTAGCATAAGTATAATAATATCTTAGGAATTGTGGACTTATATGTAAAATCATGAAAAGGACTAATGGGGCAAGTCTATTTATAGATCAGAGATCCAAGGAGATTAGATTAGATAAGGTCATGTGACATGTCATATAATAGAAGGATCATGGGATAATGAATAAGTGTACACAAGGGTAAATACAAAATATGTATAAGCAGATAGTTGAATCCAATAAGAACCCCACCAAGTTCTCTTTGTTCTCTCAAACATTGAGTGTGACTAAGTTAGGCATCTTGCTTGACTTGCTTGTTACAATTTGTCTATGTGCATGTAAGAAGCAGTCTAGTATATATCCTACACTACCCAAGACAGAACACACACCTAGGAAAACAACAAACATTCCTCCAATAACAAGAGTAGTAGCAATAACAGGAACTTGACAAACAAAAATAAATGGAAAAAAGAACTGTGAGAGAGGACAATTGGGAAAAAGGATAAATGGGACAAGGAATGTCCAAAAGTAACCAATTATTATTCCAATGGCATATTCTTCCACAAATGACAGTCAAAGTGGATGGAGTTAAGCAGGTTAGCCAAAAGAATGTCTTTGTAAATGGAGATGTGCAAAGGCAGGGACATTGAAGCCTAGTTGACAGTTATGAGGGACTAGAGGACATGCATATGAAGTAAGGGATTTAGATAGTCAGTGTGATATCAGATGCTATTTAGATGTTGGGGAGCATCACTTCCCCTACAATGCATACCTAGATATATTGTATCCTCTCTCCCTCATGTGGTGCTGTCTGCAGCATTTACTGTCTTTGGTATCAGATGATAACTGGATATGATAGTGACCAGATATTATGACTTGGCCAAAAATGCCTAAATCATTATTTCTTTTCTTTTCTTTCTTTTCTTTTTCTTATGTAATTAGTTGTGACAGTGTGATGTTGTGACATAGATAGCACATGACATGACATGTAATGGAATATCTAGAAGGTCATATCATTGTAGGAGATAGGTGTATAGACCAAACAGTAAATATAAGTAGTGTACAAAGAATAAATGAGAACTCCATTGAGTTTTCCTTGTCAACTCAGACTTGAAGGATATTTAAGTCATCTCAGCTAAGACACTACACTAGAACTTGATACCCCTATTCCAGGCACTGCTTATCACAGAGCCCTACCACTACTCTTATTCTTTATTATCTTCAGCTACTAGTCATCACAACTAGTAGCCACCAATTATCACTGGGCCCCAGGTGTAAGAGGACTTGTCTGTTAGTTAGGAACAGACAGTAGTGAGTCAGTACTAAGCTTAGGTACTGTTCTCAAGACCTGACCTCTATCTTGAGTGGTGTTGCCAGTAGATTACCTGTACCTTTTCAAAAACTTTGTGCTGAAGGTCCATTGTGGCCTGTACATGCAGGAGAATAGTGCTTACCCCTTAAGAAGGTACTGCTAGAGTAGAGATCCTCTTTTTAGAGGTGATCATATACTTCTTTGACTAGGGCAGTAGTTAGTAGGGTAGTAGATATCTATGTAATGACTAGCCAGGTGAGATACTTAGCTAGAGGTACTCAACATTGGAGAGAATGAAGAGAACTTGGTAGAGTTCCCATTAGATTCAGCTACCTACTTATACACATTCTATATTTACTACTGTGTATGCTTAGTCACTATCCTATGATCTGTAGTAACTTAGTCTAAGATGACTTAGCTACCCTCCAAGTCTGAGTTAACAAGGAGAACTCAATAGAGTTCTCATTTATTCAAGTATACTACTTATACAAATTCTATCTGGTCTGTGCATCTATCTCCCATGATCACATGACTTTCTAGAATATTCCATCACATATCATGTATTACTCTTGTCACATCTCTGTCACATCTGTCACCCATCACACTATGTCACAACCTACTTAGGTAAGAAAATAAAATAGAAAATAAAATAAAATAAAATGACTTAGGTGTTTTTGCCAAGTCATAACAAGTAGAGTGATGCAATGTGGTGTAAAAGAGAAAGTTGAAGTAAGACAGCAGAAGGTGAGAGAAGAGCTATGATATTTTAGATATTGGAGAATTGGGTACTTCAAATAAGAGTGTCCAAATATTGGAGTAGAAAGATAGAGGAAAAGGGAAAGAGGTGGTACATGTGATAAGGCCACAAAAGATGTAGCAAGAGAGGAGACCAGTGTATCCCCTATGGGAAAAGGTACAGGAATACAGTGGTACATGGGGTATACCCCCAAGAAGCACAGTACTAGAGGAGAGAGGGTGGAGTACTAGGTAGGAGGTGGTGACATATATAGAGTATGGAGAATGCAATTACAAAGAAACAAAGATACAAAAGAACCAGGGACAAGGATTTGTCTCTAAAGATTACCTAGGGGCATGGAAGTGGAGAAATACAGAAGAGGAAGGAACAAAAGTGAAATGCATAAAATGTGGAAGGAAAGACATAGTAACAGGAGAGAGGATACCAGAGAAAGAGTTGAAGAAGATCCTGTGCCCAGAATGTGGGACAGGCAAGAAGAAACCATGGTGAAACTGGAGAGTGGCAACATACCTTGAAAAGGGAAAGGTATAGTAGAGCAATGCATAGAATGAGATTCCAAAAGGCATAGCAAGAGAAAGAAGTGAGCAGAGGAACATAAGGAGGACATTTAAATTGTTAAAGAAAGTGTGGTTAAATATAGAAGTAGAGAAGACAGACATCCATGAAGGGATATCTGTTATGAGCAAGATAAAATTGCAGACATCATATTAGAACAGACTAAATGGACAGAATTCTATTTATAGAAATCTAAATATAGAATGGAGATCCAAGGAGATAAGGGGATCATATGATAGAATCTTTTAGAAGGATCATAGAATAGTTACTAAGCATATATAGTAGCAAACATAGAATGTATATAGCTGAATCCAATAGGAACTCTATCAAGTTCTCTTTATTCTCTCCAATATTGAGTACTTTTAGTTGAACATCTCACTTGACTAGTTCTTACAATATCAGTAAAGGTATTATTAGATAATGGTATTACAGAGATGTTTATGGACAAGAAATTTGCAGCAAAGCATGGCTTTATGCTGCTAAAGTTAGAGGTCACTACTAGTAAGAAATGTAGATGGGACATCAAATAGTGAAAGGGCAATCACACATGAAGTGGAGGTTAATGTGTATTACAAAAATCATGTAAAAAGAATAAAGATAGATATATACAATTTGGGAAAGACAAGTGTGATATTGGGTATGCCCTGGCTACAGGCCCATAACCTGGAAATCAATTGGGAAACTAGAGAGATGAAGATGACAAGATACCCACCCTTATGTGGAAGAAATAGCAAGACAAAGGAAAAGAAAGAAGTAAAGAGAAGAAGACAAGTGGTGATATTAGAAGAAGAAAAGATAGTCAGTTGGGCAGTAGATGAGAAGGAAGATTGGGGAAGAGAGGGGGAAGTTGAGGCAGATCACAGGAAAATTGAGAAGATGGTTCCCAAGAAATTCCTGAAGTGGAGAAAGGTGTTTGGAGAAGTGGAATCAGAAAGAATATAGTATGAAGAAGTTATCTGACATAAATCAAACACATACTAATACCAACTTCACCAGCTAATAATAAAATCTAGGCATTGAAATCAGTAAGACACTACTCTTAATCCATTTTTGATATATTGATTGACTAGGATGTTTTAGTGGTATAGGTGAAATATATTTGCTGCTTGGTCTGACCTACCCCTTTTCTAGGTGCATATTTGATGGGATATCTACTGAGTGAGTTTTATCATGACTCTTGAGGACTAGAGTAACTGATGTCAATAGATTCTTGACAATGTTGAATACATTGGTAGTGAAGATTTTGCTGGTCCTGTGCCTTTGAGCAATCTAGAACAAGAATTTAATTAGTAAAAGAGCTAGAATCATATGCCCATGGACTTGTTGTATTGATGTTTTTGACTTCTAGTCACAATAAGTTTATATTTCATAATGGCAGGTATATTTTGTAGAAATTGATTTCTGATTGATAGAGATGACTGAGGTCCTGGTAGGCTTTAAAGACAGTACAATACTTAAACTGCCAACTAATCATATTTTTCAGTCTGCAATGTCTACAGTGATAGTTAATGGATATGTTAACTCAGCTTTTGTAGTGCTAGTTCCTCTTTATGGTTGCTAGGGGAATCCAATACATCTTGATAATATACAAATCAGTGTTGCTACTACCTTTGAGTATGTGTATAACCATATTTCACTTTGCTGACTTACATATCTATTCTCACACAAAAAAGCATTATCAGAACAACAGTAACTGCAATTGAAGTACTCTTGACCTTTATTAGGTTCACCATGACATACAAAACACAAATGGTTTTTGGTGATGGAATACCCAACTGTATTTCTCACATGAAAACCTTAACTCATTTATTGTATATATTTTACTGCAATAGAACCTTGTTATTCATACCATAAGTCCAAAACTGATATTATTGACATGACTGATGGTCTATCTATTCAGTCTGTTGGGTAAGCCTAGACTATCAAACTACTAGACTAGAACTCATTCTTTTCAAAGTCTACTTATGCCTGTGAGCCATTTTTCTCCAAAGTTCATCTGGTCTTATTAGCAGTATCCTGGGCTAGTATATTGTTATTATTCCTAACCTTCCTCTTACTAACCATAATACCTAGCACTCATTACTTCATTTATCCCTTTATTGTAAACTAAAACCCTTCTTCCTTGTATCTACTAATTTGTGTTTTTCTAGGTGTCACAGTTGATACTCAATTTACTTGAGGCAAACTGTCCTTTGGATGAAAGTATAGATTCCAGCATAATGGAATCCATCAGATTCCACTATTCAGAGTCAAACAGGGATACTGAAGCAGATATCTCGTGAGATGATAGAGGAGCTACCTCCCTGAGTGAAGAAATACATTAAAAGACAAGATGATAGATAGAAAATTCAGTTTTGTTCATCCTAGTAAATAATATTAGATGTAAACAACATAATAACCAATTTTTTTCTGTTTGTTTCCCATAATTAGTGAGTTGTGATGAATTGAGCATGAAAATTGATATGAATAAAACAAGGAGATAATTTCTGGATGACAATGATTTGAGGAATCTGCATAAGTCAACAGTAAAATGAGATAGTGTACTAGTTGTATTCATGTAGAATACAACAAGAATGAAAATATACATCATTGACAATTCATGGACCATGGATATAGTGTCTCATACATCGTGGTCTTTGTGGAGCAGCAGTCATAGGTATTTGGTTAGTAAATACATAGGTAAATTTGATATGTTCTCATACATTTTTCTGTAGCCTATTCCTAGTGGAAAACTTACTTCAAGTCCATTCTGGGCATACATTGACACTAGTAGTGACTACAGAGTTCCTATCTGAGTTTAAGTCATCCCCACTTCAATTTCCAAAATGTACTGCTATGTACCCAGATTCTACATGCCAAAGGAGTCATGAAAGCTATCTCTCTGTGAAACATCTCTCCAACATCTAGCCTCCTTATCTCCACTATCCCTGTGGTGATCAATGTGCTTTCAACATCATTATGATAAGGCTGAAGACTGCAAGATGGGTATAATTACATCATGATGTTACTGTGCAACATTAATAACCTCACTTTCTCATATGTGTCATGCCAAAAATGAGATTCCTTGTCAGTGGTCAACAAGAAAAACATGGGCTGAGACAAGGAGAGTGTAGACATTTATATTCCTATTGACTATAGTTACTGTTTATTAGTCATGCAGCTGAGTAATGAAAGCAGAAAGTACCACATGAATCTTGGAATAAACACAGGTTGTATGGAGATGTGAATAGTGGAATTAATCCAACAACATCACTGAGAAAGTAAAATGCAAAAGAAATCTGAGACAATGGTTTTGCAAACTGCTTTATGTCAGAAGACATTTTTATGCTTGGGGAATATCTTCAACATGGGCATAGTGAGATACTGATCTTCACTAAGGTAGAGATTTTTCTTGTAAAGGGAATCAATAAGGAATAGTACTACACAATTTTAAGATTTACAAGGATAGAAACCCAATAACTAATATCTTCCTTTGGTATTTTGATATGATATATACTGAAACAACCAGGCAAAAAATAGCACCACCTGAAATGGACTCGAAGGTTTTAGTCATGTGGTGAAAATGTAGTACTCAAAGGCTAAACAAAAAGAAATGAACAGCTCATAACCCACTCTGTATCATTATCACTAAGGTCTTCACTTTTTTTGTAATCTTTGTTTCACCACAATTGCTCATCATGCATCATACAACTGACCATTCTCGATAAGAAATCTGGAAAGTCCCTGGTATCAATGTCCACATGTACAAATGTAAAACCAACTCACATCGATCTGGACAAACACCATTTACTCTCCAAATTGTATTGAAAAATTTGTCATCATCCTTTTATTGAACATCGCCTTCTGCAAGGATGCCATCAACACAATCTGGCTGTTGCACTTACCAAGCTTATCCAGTTTCACGTCATCAGCTCCAAGAGGGCTGCCAGATTGAGAAACAAGGACAATAGGCACATGTTGTTGCTCTGAGGATTCCACAGCAATGTTATCATAATCATGAAATCAGTATATTTTATATGACCTTTGTGACCATCTGCAATGATGATGTAAGAGTGAAGCTTAATACCTTGAGTAGCAACAACAAAGTCAGCCATCATAGACAAGCAGATTTCAGAAGTTGTATTTCCTGTGCCCTTAGCTATATCATCAGCAATGACCATAATAAGCTTGTGGGTGTTCAGGTAATCTGTCATTAAGTCAAGAGCAGTGCAAAGACCCTTGTCAATTTGGAAAAAGCAGTGACCAGACATATTGACTAAGTGAGAGGGAAATTGAAGAGGTAATATTTGGGAGAAGGCTAAGGAACAACATTAATAAGAGAGAAGGGACAGGGATTATTAGTAAAAGCACTACCAAGAAAGGATGCTGCTTCTCAAAAACTTATAGCTGAGTGAGTCCAGAGTTCGAGAACATAACTAGCAAGGGAACATTGGTTTGATAAAATCAGGTATGAGAACATACAGTCCAAAGGTTGCCAGGTTTTGATTAGTTTCCTTGACATCATCCCAAGTATAGTAAACTTGGCCAGATGGTTTCATCATATGACTAAATAGTGAATGTGCCTTTGCTGAGATGTACCAATTGACCCCAGACTCATAACTGATCAAGTTAGCACCAGATAACAACAGCATTATAATCTACCACATTAATGCATGAGAAAAGTCAGAACCCAGATCATAGTACTTCCATCTTAAGGTCCCATATTTTCAAAGGTTGTAATACCTGATTCACACATATCCTCCAGAACTGAAGAGTGACTGTCTTGTTTGAAGGGTGTCTTACTATAGGAGGTTTCCTGTTGCTATATACATAGAAATCAAATGGACTTGAGTCCTTACTGCAGATATGCTCAGGCATTTCCCTCCTGCTCAATGCTTTTGTGGTCCAGACAAACTATGTTGAGAGGTTGTCCAGTAAGCATGGCTCAGTATTGTTGTGATATGACACCATTGTTGTTAAGTGACATCGAGTTGTCTTGGAAACACCATTTGCCAGAGCACTTGCTCTGGATATTTACATATATAAATGGGAATGTAACTACAGTATAACTAAGTCTTCTGTTCTTTCTTTCTCTTCCCCTACATGTAATTCATTTTGCTGTAACAAGTGTGTATACACCCTGCCAGACTCACCTATGAGGTGGTTTTGAAGTAGTACTAAAGATAGAGGTAAAAAAAGGGAGGAACACCTTATTACAGTACATTTGAGCCATAGTCCAATATATAGTTTACAGGGTATACTACTGATTAGAATGATATTAGAATGATGTGGGCAGCTAATATATTACATAATAAAGTGGGATATATCTCTATAATCCAACAAACTAAACTCTCCTTGCAGAAGACTTTATAGACATTGGAGAGTTCTGGGCTTTCTGGATCACTTACATAGGAGAGATGGGTCTGATAATTGAAGGGCATATGCTATCTAGGAGAGTCAAGCTGGAAATTGTGGTCACCATGCTCAGTATTCTGTAAGGGAACATTTGTGTGGCTGTCTGCACTTATAAGAGAGCAAGGGAACTGGGAATAAGCTGGGGTTGGAGATTGTGAGCTTTGCTGAAGAAAATGATAAATTAATTATGTAATTATAGATAACTCATATCATTCTACTCCTTAACTACAGTAGACTGTGTATATAATGTAGATACAACAAAATGGACATCCAGCTTACTTCCTATCATATCCCACTAAGTCTCTGGACATTATCTAGGTATGTTAGTTGGTATGTTGTACACTGGGCTATGCTTGCTATTACTATCTGAACAGGTTATAGGCAAGTACTGTGTAGACAATGCAGCCATAGGCACAGCATATTGCTAATATGGGTACTTTATACCCTACACTCACCTGGTGGTCATACAACAGTAACTGACACCATATTCACATTATCTAGGACATGTCACCTCAAACCATCAGCCTTGTCTATATCTTTGATAACCACAACTTCACTGAATAGAACACTATAGCTCATGATATGATCAATGCTATGGGCTGCCATATGGTACTGAATTGCAAACCATTTCTGATTCTTGTCAACAACATCAAGACAGATGAGTCTATCAGAATATAGGACAATTGGGATGACTAGAATGCTAAGGTATATGGTAACTTAATGCTGCATATCTCCCCTGACATTAGAAACCTTTCTATAAAGGCACAAATGCAGGACACAAAGAAGCTCCTTAATTGGCTGAAAACACAGTATGGTACCACAAGTATCTCAGCTACCTACACTAATACTATTGCCATCAACAAGTTCTTTGTTCCAGGAGATTACAATTCTACTCCTACTATAGACAGGCTCTTAGCCCCCTTTACCCATCTTGAGAACAATAAATTTATCATTCTGGAATCAGTCTGAGCTATGATCCTCCTTTTGAAGTTACTACTGCAAATAGAGGACATTGCATGTGATTGGAATTATAAAACTACCAATGCATACTCTCTCACTTTTGCAGCTATCTATCAGTGACTGACTTAAGACCTTAAGCTAGGGTTTAGCTCAAGGGGCTCTTCAGGGTTAGAAGAGAACTTGATGGAGTCCTCAATCAATTGTTCTATACTGCTTATACAAGTTACACTATTTATACTACAACTGTTCTAGAGTCAGTGGTTTAACTCCCCTCCATATCACTTTATATTAGTCATGGTTGAGGTGACTCATGACAGTACCCCCCTCTTAAAGATTCTTATCCTGAGTGTAGTGACTAGCTAAGCGAGATACTCAACTAGAGGTACTCAACATTTGAGAGAATGAAAAGAACTCAATGGAGTTCCCATTGGATTTAGCTACCTACTTTGTAAGAACTTAGTCATGCTAACTTAGAACTTCTCCTTATCCAAGTTAACAAGGAGAACTCAATAGAGTTCCCATTTAATTGTTGTACACTACTTATATATTCTACTTAGGGTTATTGGAGACTTGCTAGGTTGTGAGTAGGTTTTTCAAGGTTATAATAAGGGTAGGAAACAGACCAGGGAATGACAACACAGGTAACACAGGGACCTTGGTAGGAATAAGACAGGGATTTAAATTTGAGACAGGGACATGGGTAGGAATGAGAAAAGAACCTGGCCAGGAATGAGACAGGGATTTGTCTAGGAGTGAGGTAGAGATCTGGCCAGGGATGGGGTGAAATGTGAGTAGGTTCTTGCACACACAATATTTCCTGCCAGGAAAGAAATATGAGCAACTTCTTGCATACTTACAAGATTTTCCTCTGGGAAGGAAATATATACAGGTTTCCATCTTGTGTATCCTAACCTAACCTACAGCCTAACCTGCTCTATCCTAACCTATGAAATACCCATGAAATATTCCTTTGTCATATGACTGGTCACATGCTCTGGCCATACCATCCTCCTTTATGCACATTGCTCATATTTCTTTCCCAGCAAGAAATATTGTCAGTGTATACAAGGACCTGCTCATATTTATGAGGGTTATATGATCCCCAAGGATGTGGTGATTTTGATATCTGGTATTGACCTCATTGTATTATATCTTCTGGTTCACAACATAGGGTGATATGTCATAAGAAAGCTACTTATCTCTTTGACCCTATGCATTTCATGGGCATGGGGACTTAACTCAATCAAAGTGAGGTTGACTTTCAGATTCAAATAAAGGTGAGCTGTGGAATTTGTCACAAATACAGGTATTCATTGTATATCAGAGCCTGTCTTGGAATGTCAATGATGTCAATAATGTGTTACTAATGCTAACAAGTGTAACAAAAGAAGGTATCCACTCACAAGTCATGGACAATTTTCACATCACACTCATTTCTGTTCTGCTTAGCTTGAAGTAGCAGGTTGTATATCACATTGCTCACAAAGGTCCTCAGATGTGATAACTGGCTACAGACAAAGCAGATATTCTAAATTTTGTTTACAAAGCGAAAAGGCTAGTACATCCTTTCTTTTGGTGACGCCCATTTTCATAGACTTGGATTGTTGAGGATACCAGGAAATTAATGGACATTGATATTGATCAATTTGGTACTCCCAAAACTAAATATGATGCTCACATCAACATTCCTGCAGCCAAATTTCTCACTACTGGGAAAATCTGTGAGAATCAGTGAATCAGTGAGGGGGAAACTATCAATGGGAATGTATTCCTGAGACACTCCAACAGGAAAATTGGAACAGTTGGAGCCCAGTTTGATCCTGATGAAGCAAAGGATGATAAATCAAAGGCAAAGGCGAGAAGGACAGTGATATTGAGATGGAAGACAAACAGGAAGCAGAATTTCACCCAAACTCTGATGATGAAGAGGGTGAAGGTGAAGGAAACATGAAACGTGAAAAGAAGGCATGTACATCTTTCCTTTTGTTTTGCTTTATACTTACAGTTTTCATACAACATACTGATGATTCATCAATGAAATTGGGTAAAAAATCAAAAGGCGAAGATGAGGCATGAAGACGACAATGTCCAAGCTGTTAACATTGAAATGAACCAACAACTTTCGGTCATTTTTTTTGCTCAAGTATCTCGTTTATCACTCCAAGAGTGCCAGTTTAGCTGTCAGGGCACAATTAATAGGGCTCCAAATATAACCTAACCCCAAGAGTATGAGACAATGTGCGGCACTACATATCATCTATTGGGTGCAGGTGTACCTATTTGAAGTACAACAAAGGCCCTATCATTGCTACTCAAGATTCGTTGTTGTTGATGGTTTTTTTAAGGACATACCCTGGCTTTCGTGATCAGTAAAAAACTGGCAGACTTTGCTCCTCAGTCAGTGCTAGATTTCATCCACAACGTGTCTGCATCTCTCAAAATCGTGGGTAAGGAAGCGCTTGTTAGTCGGTAATGTTCGACATGCATGTATTATATGAAACCTTGAATCAAAAATCTTGCCCACTTGGTTAATCCTGCACACGGTCTCTACGAGAGGTCAGGCGGTCGTTTGCGAGATTGTATCAGAACCTTAGCTGAGGTGGCGGTTACCTTTTCTGCTGCAAGTGGTATTCATTTTGTCTGCTTATCCTATGTGTTGTGTTGATAATGTCTTCAACTTACGCCAACCTTTCAAAGGTGCATTTGGTCCGAAATCAGCAGACCCGACAATGCAATTGTTGATGTGGCCCTTGATTCGTACAGCGTCTGACAGAGACCCCGAATAATCTTCGAAGCGAGATCATCTCTCACCTTGTGCTGACAATCACATCGATCCGCATCAGAGGAAGGATTTACCATAAACTATGCAAGGTATGTGTCTATCCATGTGCATGGGAGAGATGTCATTCCCTGATCCAGCTATTACAGGCTCAACCATCCTTCGAAACATTTCGCAAACCACGTATCTGAGCACGCAAACTATAGCGAGGTCTCAGTTCTGATCAAAATGTGCCTAGCTGTCGGATCGCAATCGCGGCATCTGTCATTGAATCAACTTTATGTGCCTGAGGTCATACATATTGTCATGTGCTACATAATGGCCCCGTCAAAGTCCACAAAACTGTATACGGCATTATGTTGAATCTCCTGCAGTCAACGTATGTGTCAAGATCTGATGATGTACCGGCAACAAAGCTGTTCCAAATTCTCAAGGATTTCACTTCCAGCTTGACCTTCCAACCCTTTGGTCTTCAGCATAATCCGCCCACATCCCACATACCAACATACCATCTGGATGGCATCCAATGACAAACAGTATCTTGACAATTTGGAAAAACTCACGATGTTTTTGTCGCGGATCATGGAAATTGTATCAGGATCGAAAGGTGACTTGAATCATATTATCTCACCTATATTGATCTTGCTAGGCCTTCTCGATATTTGGCGAGCTCGATGGATGAGTTTGGTGGCCTCGACTTCCTTCCAGAACATTCCGGCTATACAAACCCGGTCATTCGTTGCTTTTGCTACATCAGCAGACCAAGACGTCGATGGTGATTTCCTCTATCAGGTTCAAGTGGTATTCCGTGCTGCTCTAATGCAAGCAGACGAAAACCACTTGAGTACGGCTGTCAGCATGCTTCAGTGCCTATGTCTAATCATTCCGATCCTTCAGAAAAACTCGCGATACATCTTATTTCTAGTTGGCAGTCAGCTTATTACAATCCAGCTATTCGGCACACTACGTAGAAGCCACGATTTTACTAAGAGTATCACTAGAAGCGGTGGAAGGACAAGATATGTTCCGTGACAAGTCCGTAACGGTGGTGCTTTTGGAGGGTCGACTCCCCTTAGAAGAGATCATAGAGCAGCTTGACGGACTGCTCAAACACTCGCTGCCATCATCTTCAAGGGTATACGTCTACGACGCTTCAAAGAATATGCAGAGGCAGCATTGAGGATACTTCTACAAGTCACAGTACAATCGGAAAGCAATATGAATGCTTTGAGGAGTTCACTTTCAGCCTCCATCCTTGGCTCTTTCCTGGCTCTCTTATCGGTATCAACGACGCTCGAAAGTTATCGCGCTTTACTACGAGAATGTGAAATAGAATATCTTTGGCGCATGGATGCTAGCTGCCCCGAGAATGAACAGCAGTATTTTGTCCCCTGTGTAACGTATACGTTCCTCAAAATCGAAGATTACGAGACGGCACTTTTCGTTGCAACATTTGCAGGAACTATGTTGTTGACGGTGCAAGGTGATGACGCTGAGACGGAAATGCTATATTCGTTGCTTTCAGACCTTGGTTATTCTTACCCTGAAGCTGTCTCCCTTGTGTGAGTCCCAGTTTCTTTCCTGATACGGGAACTCTGTTCGATGATGGTGGCTTCAAGGTCCGGCCATATACAAGATAAGGCGCCTTTCGTTCTTCCTCCAGTCCACCAATCTTTCGATATGTATCCAGCATCTACAGGTTCTCTCACCCTGATGTGTCAGAATCAAACGACCACAACTCGTCATCCTTATGAAGACAGCTCACTCATCAAGATAGCAGTTAATCGTCTATCATCGTCATCATTCTCGTTAGAAGACATTTCTGCACCGCCGATTTCCTTTTCAGATGCTGATTCTGATGTCTCTTATTCGTTTCTCAGTAATAAGAACATGTTTGAATGGTCCCAAATAACGATGCCTCATCAAAGGAGAGTCAGAGTGCGCCTTTGTTATTCCAAAGAACGACAAATGGCTGTGATTGAATATACAATGATACCCCTCTTTCCACTGTCATTATTACGACCCCTACACGACTATCGAACTTGGGTACACCCAAAGACATCACATCTTGGAGTCTCTAATGAATCTCCATCAGCAACAGAAATGTGCATATACTCATGTACATCAGCTGATGGTGGTTCTGTCAATGTAAATTTCGTTATTTCTCTTGTACAGGGCTTTCAATGTCGCAATATTGTGAAGGGAGGAATCGAGACATGAGATACAATTCAGCCCATACCGCTATTCAGATACGCCAAGCCACCGTGGAAGTAACAAGGCGATTTCGTCTTATGGTGATTACTCATCCTTTTGTACAGCATACTGGTATTTGTTTGGAAATTTTGACATGGGATTTGGTCGGTGATGAAGGAAGATATTTGTAGAGTAGCAAGAAGAAATGGAGGAAATCGAAG
>Ga0153980_1000181_pt1 | contig 32068 bp, 29 predicted proteins | sample TSGA064MetaG_FD_104722 | JGI IMG/M metagenome (GOLD analysis project Ga0153980, IMG submission 104722) | Attine ant fungus gardens microbial communities from Georgia, USA - TSGA064 MetaG | ecosystem: Host-associated > Fungi > Mycelium > Unclassified | place: USA: Georgia, Magnolia Springs State... | reverse complement strand
CGCTCTTTGCGCAGCACTTCTGAGTAGATACGGCCAGTGGTGAAGTTGTTACGGCGGCTCATTTTGGTACGGATGAAGCGCTCATAGTGACCCAAATCCAGATCGGTTTCCGCGCCGTCATCGGTGACGAACACTTCGCCGTGCTGCGTTGGGCTCATGGTACCCGGATCCACGTTGATATACGGGTCCAGCTTCATGATGGTCACGTTAAGACCACGTGCTTCGAGAATGGCGGCCAGGGAGGCTGCGGCAATGCCTTTACCCAGAGAGGATACGACCCCGCCGGTCACAAAAATATAGTTCGTTGTCATGCTGAACCTGAGAAAGTAGGTTTAAAGACGATGGAATAACCAGGACGGGAAAACAGTATACGGGAATCCCCTGCAAGCCACAATTAATCGTTTCTGGATATCTGCCAGCCATCGTGTTGACCGTCCCGAGAGTACCCGATTCCGCGAGCGTGAAAATTGACTCGGATCACACTTTTGTTGAATCGAGTCAGCCAGTTATTCCTGAAGAGGAGGCTTTATCAGTGCCGAATACATTGCAATATGCAGACGCTTTTTAATCTCCTGCGTATTTTGTGCCCGTTCCGCAGCACCGTGTGGCCTGCGGCGTGGTAACAATGCGCCAAACACGATGTCCATCAGCATCCCTGCATAAAATATTGAATCCTCAATAAAAACACGGCCAGTCTCGTGCTCTTTCGCCAGCCATTCCGCCAGCTTTTCGCGTGATTTCAGCACTTCATTTTCGTAAAGGTAGTCCGATAACGCAGGCATCAGTACCGATTCCCGAATAATTAAATTAAGAATAATTTCCCGCTGGCGCGCCTCTTCTTCGCCGTTATCCAGCCGGAAAATGCGATAAAGCGTCGCCATAACCGGCAAAGCTTCCTCCTGCGGCCTGGGGAGATCGAGGATCAGATGGCGATGCGCATGCACGACTGCCGCAAAAAGCTCGGTTTTATCGCGGAAAACCTCATAGATAGCGCGTTTTGATACTTTGGCCCGGGCAGCGATGGCCGCCGTGGTCGCCGGAATAAAACCGACTTCGATAAAAATTTCACAGGCGGCCTGCAGGATACGTTGCTGACGCGCTTCTGGCGTAATGCTCACTGGCCTGCCCCGCTTCGCTACAGCTTTTTCTTCTGCGCTGTCCATTTTGTCCCCAAAGAAAATTGACAAATCGTTCTCGTTTACAATACTGGTACTTGAAAGTACCTTTATTGGGTTATGCTTAACAGCATAGCAGATTTACCCTTTTCATTAATTTTCAGGGAGAACAGCATGCCTGAACATCTTAACGCACCAGCCGTGGCTCAAAGTCCGATTACCGATCCGCGTATTCGCGCTGTGATCGATCGCCTTCAGGCCACGCGCGCCAGGCCGCCCGCAGGCTCGATGAACAAAGAGGCCGGTTTTAATGCGGAAGACTTTGCCGATTACGGTTTCTCTATTCATCCCGAACAGGGCGATCTGATCTATCTACTGTGCCGGGGAATGAAAGCGACCCGCGTAGTGGATTTTGCCACTTCTGTCGGCATGTCCGCGCTCTATTTTGCTGCGGCGATGCGCGACAACGGCGGCGGCCAGGTTATTGGTTCTGAGCTGGTCGCGTCCAAAGCGGCGGTTGCGCAAAAGAATCTTACCGAGGCGGGGCTGGCGGAATTTGTTGATATCCGGGTTGGTGACGCCCGTGAAACGTTAAAAGACGCAGGCGGGCCGATAGACTTCGCCCTGATTGACGGCTGGCCGCTGGCAGAAGGCCCGACGCTGGCGCGGCAGGTTATTGAACTGATTGCGCCGCAGTTACGGGTTGGGGGTTATGTGCTGAACGATAACGCCGAGCCGGACTTCCTGGACTACATTCGCGACCCGCAAAACGGCTTTATCTCCGTCACGCTACCGATTAAGCGCGGTACGGAGCTGGCGTTGAAAATCCGCTAAGCGGCCGGTTCAGGATAGCGGCGGGTGACGTTAGCCGTTATCCTGGCGGTAACCTACTCGCCGGCTTTAACCTGCTGCCAGGCCGCTTCCATCTGTTCCAGCGTGGCATCCGGCATCTGTAAGCCCTGCGACGCGATAATCTCTTCAACCTGACGGAAGCGGCGTTCAAACTTGTCATTGGCTTTTTGCAGCGCCGTTTCCGCCTTGCTGCCCAGATGACGCGACAGGTTGACGGTGGCAAACAGCAGATCGCCAATTTCCTCTTCCAGCTTTTGCTGGTCGATCACCGCCTGCTGCGCTTCATGCATCACTTCGTCGATTTCTTCGTAGACCTTGTCCAGCACCGGCCCCAGCGTGTGCCAGTCAAAGCCGACGTTGCTGCAACGCTTCTGGATTTTATGCGCGCGCATCAGCGCGGGCAGCGCACGAGGAATATCGTCCAGCGCCGAATGCTGTGCTTTTTCCGCGCGCTCCTGAATTTTGATCTGCTCCCAGTTTGCCAGCACTTCCTGACTGTTGCTGACCTGCGCATCGCCAAAAATGTGGGGATGGCGACGCTCCAGCTTGTCGCAAATAGTCTGGCAAACGGCGTTAAAATCAAACCGCCCTTCTTCCTGTGCCATTTGCGCATAGAACACTACCTGAAACAGCAAATCACCCAGCTCGCCCTGAAGATCGTCAAAATCTTCGCGGCTGATGGCGTCCAGCACTTCGTAGGTTTCCTCAAGCGTGTAGGGTGCGATGCTGGCAAAGGTTTGTTCGCGATCCCACGGACAGCCTTTTTGCGGATCGCGCAGGGTTTTCATGATGCCCAGCAGGCGATCGAGTGAGGTCATAACAGCGTCCATATCAGTGTGGTGAAAATAATCGGATAACTTTACGACATGACCGAGAAAAATGCATGCCGACAATATGTAGGGTACTGGCGCAGGCAGTTTGCGTTCTGCCAGCGCGCCATCCCCGTATAGCTCAGGTATGGCGAGCACGGCCAGAACGCAAAGTAGCGCTCTGAAAGGTTAATGCAATCTCTTCGCGTCGATGATATCGGGGATCTGGTTTAGCCTTGCCAGCACGCGGCCAAGCACCTGCTGATTGTAGATTTCGATATCCATATCGATCGTCGCCAGCTGCTTTCTGGTGTCGCTCCTGCTGGCGACGCCCAGCACGTTAACCTTTTCATTGGCAAGGATGGTGGTGATATCGCGCAGCAGTCCGCTACGATCGTTGGCGGTAACGCGCACCACCAGCGAATAGCCGCTGGAATAACTTTCGCCCCAGACGGCATCGACAATACGTTCCGGCGCATGCGCAATCAGTTCGGTCAACTGGTCGCAGTCGGCACGATGGATAGAGATACCGCGTCCCTGCGTGATAAAACCGATGATATCGTCGCCGGGGATCGGCTGACAGCAGCGCGCAATGTGGTGCATCAGATTGCCAACGCCTTCGACCACCACGCGGCCGCTCTCTTTGCTGCGCGGCGCGGAAGATTTTTGCTTCAGCTGGCGCAGCGCTTCCAGATCTTCTTCTTCCGCGCTTGGTTTATGCAGCTTCGACTGCAGAAAGTTGCTCATCTGGTTCAGCCGGATATCACCGCCGCCGATAGCCGCCAGCAGCTCATCCAGCGAATTGACGTTATAGCGCGGCAGCAGCAGCTTTTCGGCCTCTTTCAGGCTAATGTCCAGGTGATCCAGCTCGTTATCGAGGATCTGCTTGCCGGCAGCGATATTCTTGTCGCGATCCTGCTTGCGGAACCATGCGTGGATCTTCGAGCGGCCACGGCTGGTGGTGACATAGCCGAGGTTTGGGTTCAGCCAGTCGCGGCTGGGGTTCGGCTGCTTTTGGGTGATGATGTCAATCTGATCGCCCATCTGCAGCTGATAGGTAAAGGGCACAATGCGGCCGCCGATTTTAGCGCCGATGCAGCGGTGGCCGATATCGCTGTGGATATGGTAGGCAAAATCCAGCGGCGTGGAACCCGCAGGCAAATCCACTACGTCCCCTTTTGGGGTAAAGACATAAACGCGATCGTCAAAGACCTGGCTGCGTACCTCATCCAGCATCTCACCAGAGTCCGCCATCTCTTCCTGCCACGCGATCAGCTTACGCAGCCACGCGATGCGTTCTTCATGGCCCGATGCGCCGCGCGCGCTGCCGGTGTTGCCGCCCTCTTTATATTTCCAGTGCGCGGCCACACCCAGCTCGGCATCTTCATGCATCTGGCGGGTACGGATCTGGATCTCGACGGTTTTGCCTTGCGGCCCCAGCACCACGGTATGAATCGACTGATAGCCGTTAGGTTTGGGGTTAGCGACATAGTCGTCAAACTCGCTGGGCAGATGGCGGTAAAGCGTGTGCACGATACCTAACGCACCGTAGCAGTCCTGCAGGCGCTCGGCGACGATACGCACGGCCCTGACGTCAAACAACTCGTCAAACGCCAGCGCCTTTTTCTGCATTTTGCGCCAGATGCTGTAGATGTGTTTCGGGCGGCCGTAGACCTCTGCCTTGACGCCTTCCTTAACGATTTCCGTGCGCAGCGACTGCACAAAAGTATCGATATACTGCTCGCGATCGATACGGCGTTCATGCAGCAGTTTAGCAATGCGCTTGTACTCATCAGGATGCAGATAGCGGAAGCAGAAATCTTCCAGCTCCCATTTAAGCTGGCCGATGCCCAGGCGGTTCGCCAGCGGCGCATAGATGTTGGTACACTCTTTGGCGGCCAGCACGCGCTCGTCTTCCGGCGCGTCCTTCACCTCCCTGAGATGCGCGATACGCTCGGCCAGCTTGATGACCACGCAGCGGAAATCTTCCACCATCGCCAGCAGCATGCGCCTGACGTTATCGACCTGTTCCGACGCCATTGAGTCATTATGGGTCGCCTTCAGCTGGCGGATGGCGTCCATATCGCGCACGCCGTGCACCAGCGAAACGATAGCTTTGCCAAATTTTTCTTCCAGCACCGCTTCGGATACGACGTTAGCGTCGGCCAGCGGGAAAATCAGCGCGGCGCGCAGACTTTCGTTATCCATACTGAGCATGGAGAGGATTTCCACCATCTCCACGCCGCGCCAGAGCAACAGCGCGGCGTCAGGATGATGGCGAGTAGCCTCTTCGCAATAGCGCCAGGTCTCGGCTAGTCGTTCACATGACTGCGGATTAGCGATCCCCAAACTGGTGATCCACTGGTCGAGCGCAAACTCGCCAGCCGTGTTCAAATGTGCACTTCTTACCGCAACCATATCCTCTCCAGGCTTCACTCTCCCTTACGGGAAGCTATTGTCGGCTAAATAACACCATCGATTCTACGTGCCCGGTATGTGGAAACATATCAAGCAGGGTAATCTTTTCCGCACCGTAACCGGCGGCCAGCAGGAGCTGGCTGTCACGGGCAAGTGTAGTCGGATTACAGGAAACATAGACCACGCTTTCCGGCGCAAGTTTAACAATGTGAGGGATGACCTCCGCTGCGCCAGCGCGGGCCGGATCCAGTAAAACCTTGTTAAATCCCTGCGCTGCCCACGGCTGCCCCGCCACGTCTTCTGCCAGGTTGTGCTGCCAGAATGCGATGTTATTCAGATTATTCAGAGACGCATTATACGCGCCCTTTGCCACTAATGCTGCAACCCCCTCCACACCGGTGACATTTTCCACCTTTTTTCCTGAAGGAAGCGTAAAGTTTCCCATCCCGCAAAAGAGATCCAGCAGCCTGTCCTGCGGCTGTAAATCCAGCCACTCCAGCGCCAGCGCCACCATTTGCAGATTCAGCTCGCCGTTGACCTGGATAAAGTCGCGCGGGCTAAACGTCAGGGTTAAATCATCAATTTTATAAAACGGCATTTCGCCGTTAACCTGCTCCAGCGTCTCGCTGTCCGGTGCCAGAAACAGCGCGACCCGATGGCTATGCGAAAACTGTTCCAGTTTGTTTTTATCCGCCGCGCTTAGCGGATCAAGATGACGCAAAACCAGCAGCGGGCCATTATCGGCAAGTACCAGTTCCACATGTCCTAAACGCCGCACGGCCTGTAAGCTGTTTAGCAAATGGTGCAGCGGCGGCAGCAGTGCATCAAGTTCGGGCCTCAAAACGGGGCATTGCGTAATAGCGACCAGCTCGCTGGAGTTAGCCTGCCGGAATCCCATCTGCAACGTCTGGCTGCGCAGATGATAGTTAAGGCCAAGACGAGCGCGACGCCGATAGCCGTAAGCGCTGCCCGCGATGACCGAATCGACCTCTGCAGTGATACCGGCCTGCTGGCTAAGCAGACGCGAAAGCGCTTTAGCCTTGCTGCGCTGCTGGAGCGCGGGCGAAGCGTGCTGCTGCTGGCAGCCGCCGCAGCGGCCAAAGTAAGGGCAGACAGGCGTCACTCTTTCCGGGCTGGCGTTGATAATCCGTTTTGCTTTCGCGCGCGCCCAGCTGCGTTTCTCTTCGACGATTTCCACTTCGGCCTGCTCGCCGGGCAACGCGCCGCTGATAAACAGCGCTTTGCCGTTATGATGAGCGACGCCCTGGCCTGCGCCATCCAGGTCAGTAACTGTCACGGTCATGATCTGGCGGGTCGTCACGCGCCGTTTTGCAGAGTAGAATTGCGCCATTATTTGTCTCGAAAGTGGTTAAACCCGCGTAGCCTACACCAGCGATCGGATTAATTCGACTGATGCCGCGCGGCGCGGTACAGGATAATTATGACCAAATACAGCCTGCGGGCACGAATGATGATCTTGATTCTGGCGCCCACGCTGATGATCGGGCTGCTGTTAAGCACCTTTTTTATCGTGCATCGCTACAATGAGCTACAGCGCCAGCTGGTCGACGCGGGCGTCAATATCATCGAGCCGCTGGCCGTCGCCAGCGAATATGGCATGACCTTTCGCCACAAAGAGTCCGTGCGCCAGCTGGTTAGCCTGCTGCATCGTCGCCATTCCGATATCGTTCGGGCTATCACCGTTTTTGACACGCAGAACGAGCTGTTCGTCACCTCTAACTATCACGCCAACGTCGACAGACTGCGCACCGCCCAGAAAGCGAAACTGCCCGCCACCTTTAGCTATGAGCGCCAGGGCAATCTGGTGATCCTGCGCACGCCAATCTTGTCTGAAAGCTCCTGGCCGGATGAGTCGTCCGATGAAGATGCCAGGCCAGAAGGCAATCCGCTCGGCTATGTGGCCATCGAACTGGATCTACAGTCGGTCAGGCTCCAACAATATAAAGAAATTTTTGTTTCCACGCTGCTGCTGCTGCTCTGCCTCTGTCTCGCCATGCTGTTCGCCTACCGCTTAATGCGCGATGTGACCGGCCCGATTCGGGACATGGTGAATACCGTTGACCGCATCCGTCGCGGCCAGCTCGACAGCCGGGTCACGGGCCACATGCTGGGCGAGCTGGATATGCTGAAAAACGGCATCAATTCGATGGCGATGTCGCTGACCGCCTACCACGAAGAGATGCAGCAAAACATTGACCAGGCGACGTCCGATCTGCGCGAAACGCTGGAGCAGATGGAGATCCAGAACGTTGAACTGGATCTGGCGCGCAAACGCGCTCAGGAAGCGGCCAGGATCAAGTCAGAGTTTCTGGCTAACATGTCCCACGAGCTGCGCACGCCGCTGAACGGCGTTATCGGCTTTACCCGCCAGACGCTGAAAACGCCGCTGAATATTACCCAGCGCGACTACCTGCATACTATTGAACGCTCGGCGAATAACCTGTTGAGTATCATCAATGACGTGCTGGATTTTTCCAAGCTGGAAGCGGGCAGGCTGGTGCTGGAGACCATTCCCTTTCCGCTACGCGCGACGCTGGATGAAGTGGTGGTCTTGCTGGCACAGTCTGCCCATGAAAAAGGGCTGGAGCTGACGTTAAGTATCCAGCACGACGTGCCGGATAACACCATAGGCGACCCGATGCGGCTACAGCAAATTGTGGTCAACCTGCTGGGTAACGCGATTAAATTTACCGAGCGCGGCCATATTGATATTCGTATCGAAAAGCGCTCGCTGAGCAACAACCGTGTCGATCTTGAAGTACAGATCCACGATACCGGCATCGGTATTTCTGAAAAACAGCAGTCGCAGCTTTTCCAGGCTTTTCGCCAGGCCGACGCCAGTATTTCCCGCCGCCACGGCGGCACCGGGCTTGGGCTGGTGATCACCCGCAAGCTGGTTAATGAAATGGGCGGCGAAATCTCTTTTCACAGCCGCCTGAATCAGGGTTCTACCTTCTGGTTTCATATCAACCTGGCGCTAAATCCTAACGCGATTCAGGACCTGCGCGCCGTTGAGTGTTTGCGCGGCAAAAAGCTGGCTTATATTGAAGCCAACCTGGCGGCGGCTCAGGCCACGCTCGATCTGCTGGCGGCCACCGCCATGACCGTGACCTATGCCGCCACGCTGCCGGAGCTGCCGGACGAGCATTTCGATACGCTGCTGATTGGCCTGCCGGTGACCCGCGAGGCGAACCGTCAGCTTCCCTGGCAGGCGCTGTCCGTACTTAAGCGTGCCGACTCCGTCATTATGGCGCTGCCGTGCCAGCTGCAGACCTATGCGGAAGAGCTGAAAACGCGCGGCGTTAGCGCCTGTCTGACCAAGCCCATCTCGCTGGCGCGGCTGCTGCCCGTGCTGCTTGAACAGCATGCGCGCGGCGTGGAATATGTCCCCGGCAGGCAGAAACTGCCGCTGACGGTGATGGCCGTGGATGATAACCCGGCGAACCTGAAGCTGATCGGCGCTTTGCTGGATGAGCAGGTAGAGCGCGTTATTTTGTGTGACAGCGCCGTAACGGCTATCCAGCAGGCGAAGACGCAGCCGCTTGATGTCATTCTGATGGATATCCAGATGCCGGAAATTGATGGTATCCGCGCCAGCGAGCTGATTCGAGAGCTACCGGCGCACGCTTCAACACCCGTCGTCGCCGTTACCGCTCATGCGCTGGATGGCGAACGGCAGCACATGATCAGCGCCGGTATGAACGACTATCTGGCTAAGCCCATAGATGAAGCGAAACTGGCGCAGCTGCTGGCACGCTATGCGCCGCACCCTGCTCCGCTGCCCGCAGTAAAGACGCTGTCGGTATCGCTGGACTGGGATCTGGCGCTGCGCCAGGCGGCGAATAAGCCCGATCTGGCGCGTGATTTGCTGCAAATGCTGGTGGATTTTTTGCCGGACGTGCAGCAGCAGGTAGAACGCTATATGGCCGAAAATAACGTTAAGGCCCTGCGCGATATCATTCACAAGCTTCACGGCAGCGCCAGCTACAGCGGCGTGCCCAGAATGAAGCAGCTGTGCCAGCAGCTGGAGCAAAGCTTGCGTAAGGGCCAGACGCCGGGTGATATCGAACCAGAGCTGTTTGAGCTGCTCGACGAAATGCAAAACGTGGCGCGGCTGGCACAGGAAAAGCTGTCGGCTACGGAAAACCTGTAGCTTCCTTGTCCGCTGCCAATCGTCATCCGCAAGCAGGCGAAAACCAGCGGGCTTTTATTTTGCAAAGCCCTGCCCAATCGCCAGCGTGGCGGCGATGTTGCGTGCGGTCATACGCACGTTGTCCGCCGCGCTGGCCAGTGCGTCATCAAGCGTACACACGCTGTAAATCACGCTGAAGACGGCATCCAGCCCGTGCTGATGCACCACCGCCACATCTTTGGTCAGGCTGCCGGCAATGCCGATAACCGGCTTGTTGTAGCGTTTTGCTACTTTTGCCACGCCAATCGGCACTTTGCCGTGGATCGTCTGGCTATCGATGCGTCCTTCGCCGGTGATCACCAGCGTGGCGTCTTTGACCAGTTCGTCCAGCCCCAGCGCTTCCGTAACGATTTCGATGCCGCGCCGCAGCTCTGCCTGGCAAAAAGCGTGCAGTGCCGCACCCATCCCGCCTGCCGCACCGCCGCCGGGAATGGTCAATACATCAATATCCAGATCGCGCCTGATGATTTCCGCATAGTGCGCCAGCGCGCGATCCAGCTGGTTAACTAACTCTGGCGTGGCACCCTTTTGCGGGCCGAACACGGCGGATGCGCCTTGTTCCCCCAACAGCGGATTGGTCACGTCGCAGGCCACTTCAAAACGGCAGTTTTTAAGACGGGGATCGAGCTCGCCGAGTTCAATCTTGCTCAGATCTGCCAGCTTCTCGCCGCCAAAACCGATCTGTCTGCCCTCTTTGTCCAGCAGCTTTGCGCCCAGCGCCTGAACCATCCCCGCACCGCCGTCGTTAGTCGCGCTGCCGCCGATGCCGATAATAAAATGCTCGACGCCTTTATCCAGCGCGCTGCGAATAAGCTCGCCGGTACCGTAAGAGGTGGTAATCAGCGGGTTACGCTGTGCAACGGGCACCAGCTCCAGACCGCTGGCCGCCGCCATTTCGATATAGGCGCAGCTGTCGTCACCGGAAAGGCCATAAAACGCCTCAACCTCTTTGCCCAGCGGGCCTGTGACGTTCAGGCGTACCATTTTACCTTTTGTCGCGGCGACCATCGCCTCGACGGTGCCTTCTCCGCCGTCGGCAACGGGCAGCCGGACATATTCAGCCTCCGGAAAAATTTCGCTGAATCCCTGCTCGATTTGCATAGCAACCTGCTGAGCCGACAGGCTTTCTTTATATGAATCCGGTGCGATTACTATTTTCATACGTTAGTCCGTGCGCGATTCCAGAGATTCAGGTTCCGGCTTAAAGAGCCAGCCGGACCTCGGCACTATTTGATTTCTACTTTCGCCAGCTTCTCATAATAACAGGCCAGCGCGCTGTGATCGGCCGTGCCCAGGCCGTCAGCCCGCAGCGCCTGCATCATCTCCATCACCGTGGCTGTCAGCGGTAGCTGTGCGCCTACGTCGTGAGAAGTATCCAGCGCGTTAGCCAGATCTTTGATATGCAGGTCGATGCGGAAGCCGGGCTTGAAGTTACGACCGAGCACCATCGGCGCTTTAGCATCCAGCACCGTGCTGCCAGCAAGGCCACCGCGAATGGCCTGGAAGACCAGTTCAGGATCGACACCGGCCTTGGTTGCCAGCGTCAGCGCTTCCGACATGGCGGCAATATTCAGCGCCACAATCACCTGATTTGCCAGCTTGGTCACGTTGCCGGCACCGATATCACCAGTATGTACCACGGAGCCCGCCATCGCCTTCATGATGTCGTAGCATTTATCAAACAGCTCTTTATCGCCGCCGACCATGACAGAGAGCGTGCCGTCGATAGCTTTAGGCTCGCCACCGCTCACCGGCGCATCCAGCAGCGCCACGCCTTTCTTCGCCAGCGCCTCGTGGATTTCACGGCTTGCCAGCGGCGCGATGGAGCTCATATCAATCACAATGGTGCCCGCTTTGGCGCCTTCAATCACGCCGCCTTCGCCCAGCAGCGCTTCTTTCACGTGCGGCGAATTAGGCAGCATGGTAATGATTACATCGCTCTGCTCCGCTATCGCTTTGGCTGAATCCGCTGAGGTGGCACCCAGGGCAACCACTTCCGCCACGTTTTCAGCATTGTGATCGCGCACCACCAGCGTGTAGCCAGCCTTGATAAGATTTTTGCTCATGGGCTTGCCCATGATACCCAGACCTATAAATCCGATTTTCATCTTTGTCTCCTGAACAGTGGGTTATTTTTTAAAGCGATCGCACAGCGCCTGCGTGGCACCGCGGAAGACGCCCAGATCGCTGCCTACCGCAACAAAACCCGCGCCCCATTCCAGATAGCGGCGGGCATCGGCTTCTACCGGGGCCAGAATGCCGCTCGGCTTACCGGCCGCTTTCGCGCGTTCAAAGATATATTTAATGACCTTTAGCACTTCCGGATGCGCTGGCTGCCCCAGATAGCCCAGCGCGGCAGAGAGGTCGCCAGGCCCGACAAAAATACCGTCCACGCCTTCAACGGCAGCGATAGCGTCAATATTATCCACACCCTGCTGCGTCTCGATTTGTACCAGCACGGTGATGTTGTCGTTGATGATGTTGTTGTACTGCGGCACGGTGCCGTACATGTTACTGCGGTGCGAAACCGACACGCCGCGAATGCCCATCGGCGGATAGCGAGTCGACGCTACCGCGCGTACCGCTTCCTCTTCCGTTTCCACAAACGGGATCAGAAAATTGGAAAAACCGATATCGAGCAGACGTTTGATAATCACCGGCTCGTTGGTCGGCGGACGCACCACTGGCGCGCTAACGCTGCCCTTCAGCGCCATCAGCTGCGGGATAAAAGTGGTGATGTCGTTGGGCGCATGCTCGCCATCCAGCACCAGCCAGTCAAAGCCCGCCAGCCCAAGCACTTCCGTCGTCAACGGGTTCGCCAGCGCACACCAGCTGCCGATTAAGGTTTCGCCTGCCAGCAGGCGCTGGCGGAAGCTGTTGGGAGTATTTACATAGCTCATCGGTTTCTCCTGAAAGGGTTTAACGCACCAGGCAAGGGCGTTTATTATCAAACGTCCAGTCCGGTACCAGGAACTGCATGGCCTGCGCGTCGTTGCGCGCGCCCAGACCGTGTTTTTGGTAAAGCTCGTGCGCTTTCATTACGCGATCCATATCCAGCTCGACGCCCAGCCCCGGTTTCTGCGGGACCTGAACCTGACCGCCTTTAATCTGTAAAGGCTGCTGCGTCAGCTGCTGATTGCCTTCCTGCCAGATCCAGTGGGTATCGATAGCGGTGATTTTGCCAGGCGCGGCGGCGGCTACGTGGGTGAACATCGCCAGCGAAATATCGAAATGGTTGTTAGAGTGAGAACCCCACGTGAGGCCAAAGTCGTGACACATCTGCGCCACGCGCACGGAACCCTGCATCGTCCAGAAGTGCGGATCGGCCAGCGGGATATCGACCGATTGCAAAGAAAGAGTATGGCCCATCTGCCGCCAGTCGGTGGCGATCATATTGGTTGCGGTCGGCATCCCCGTGGCGCGACGGAACTCCGCCATCACTTCCCGTCCTGAGTAGCCCTGCTCCGCGCCGCAGGGATCTTCCGCGTAGGCCAGCACGTCTTTTAGCTGTTTGCCAAGCTCAATCGCTTCATTCAACGACCAGGCGCCGTTGGGATCGAGCGTAATTCTGGCCTCCGGAAAGCGCTTCGCCAGTGCGGTCACGGCTTCCGCCTCTTCGCTGCCCGCCAGCACGCCGCCCTTCAGCTTAAAGTCGTTAAAGCCATATTTTTCATAGGCCGCTTCAGCCAGGCGCACCACGGCTTCCGGCGTCAGCGCTTCTTCATGCCGCAGGCGATACCAGTCGCAGCTGTCGTCCGGCTGGCTTTGATAAGGTAGCGAGGTTTTGCGGCGGTCGCCGACATAGAAGAGATAGCCCAGCATTTCGACCCGGTCGCGCTGCTGTCCGTCGCCCAGCAGCGAAGCGACGTTAACGTCCAGATGCTGACCAAGCAGATCCAGCAGCGCGGCTTCGATTCCCGTTACCACGTGGATAGTGGTGCGCAGATCGAAAGTCTGATTGCCGCGACCGCCAGCATCCCGATCGGCAAAGGTATTGCGTACGTGGCTCAGTAAATTTTTATATTCGCCGATGCCGTGCCCCACCAGCAGCGCGGCCGCCTCTTCCAGCGTTTTCCGAATTTTTTCGCCACCGGGAATTTCACCCACGCCCGTATGCCCGGAATTATCTTTAATGATAACAATGTTGCGGGTGAAAAATGGCGCGTGCGCGCCGCTGAGGTTCAGCAACATGCTGTCATGCCCGGCAACCGGGATCGTCTGCATTTCGGTTATCAGTGGAGTAGCCTGACTCATAACGTCTTCCTTCTGAGGTAAGATTCAGCGCCCAAAAGCCGGGCGCTTGCGATCGAATGTCCAGTCGGGAACCAGATACTGCATGGCCGCGGCATCATTGCGCGCGCCCGCCGGCAGCGTTTTGTAAAGCGCATGGGCTTTTTCGAGCTGCGCCCAGTCCAGCTCAACGCCTAAACCTGGCGCATCCGGTACGGCAATTTTGCCATTGCGGATTTGCAGCGGATTTTTCGTCAGGCGCTGATCGCCTTCCTGCCAGATCCAGTGCGTATCAATAGCCGTGGGCTTGCCCGGCGCGGCAGCCCCCACGTGCGTAAACATCGCCAGCGAAATATCAAAATGGTTGTTAGAGTGACAGCCCCAGGTAAGTCCCCAGTCGTCGCAGAGCTGGGCAACGCGTACCGCGCCGCTTAACGTCCAGAAGTGAGGATCGGCCAGAGGAATATCGACGGCGTTGAGCATGACGGCATGGTTCATTTCGCGCCAGTTGGTGGCGATCATATTGGTCGCCACGGGCAAACCGGTGGCGCGGCGGAACTCTGCCATCACCTCTCGTCCTGAATAGCCCTGCTCCGCGCCGCAGGGATCTTCCGCATAGGTCAAAATGCCCTGCATGTCTTTGCAAAGTGCGATGGCCTCGTCCAGCAGCCACGCCCCGTTGGGATCGACAGTAATGCGCGCGTCAGGAAAGCGTTTCTTCATTGCTTTCACCGCCTCGATTTCCTGTTCGCCCGGCAAGACGCCGCCTTTTAGCTTGAAATCTTTAAAGCCATATTTATCCTGCGCGGCCTCGGCCAGCTGCACGACGGCCGCACTGTCCATCGCCTGTTGGTGACGCAGGCGATACCAGTCATGCGTGGCGTTTTCGCCGGTAAGATAAGGCAGATCGGTTTTCTCGCGATCGCCGATATAGAACAGATAGCCAAGTACCGTCACCTCATCCCGCTGCTTGCCAGGCCCCAACAGTTCCGCCACCGGCACGTTCAGGCACTGTCCCAGCAGGTCCAGCAGCGCGGCCTCCAGCGCGGCTACCGCGTTGACGCGCAGTTCGAAAGTCCAGGCACCTTTGCCAAAGGTATCGAAATCGGCAGTTTGATTGCCTTTATGCACTTCCTGCACCAGACGATTCATCCGGGCAACCTCACGGCCCTTCACCTGCGGAACGGCATCCAGTAACGTCTGGTAGATGGTTTCACCGCCCGGCGCTTCACCCACGCCGGTGTGTCCGCCGCTGTCGGTGAGCACGACGATATTGCGGGTAAAGTAAGCGCCGTGCGCGCCACCGATATTCAGCAGCATGCTGTCATGGCCCGCTACCGGAATGACCTTCATTTCTGTGATAACCGGGCTGCTTTGCGTCGTCATAACTCGTCCTTACAAAGGTTTCAGCTCAATACGCTTGATATCGCGCACCAGCACCAGATAGCTCATCACCGCCACGAAAGCGTGAATGCAAACGTAGATCAGCGCGCCGTTATAAGAGCCGGTGGTCGCGATGATATAGCCGATAACGACAGGGGTAACGATGCCGGAAATATTGCCGAACATGTTGAACAAGCCGCCGCTAAGCCCGCTGATCTCTTTTGGCGCGGTATCCGCCATCACCGCCCAGCCAAGCGCGCCAATTCCCTTGCCGAAGAACGCCAGCGCCATAAAGAACACCACCACCCATTCGGTATCGACGTAGTTACAGACCACCATCGTGATAGAGAGCAGCATGCCGAGGACGATTGGCGTTTTACGGGCAATATTTAAAGAGCCGGTTTTACGCATCAGCCAGTCAGAAATAATGCCGCCCAGCACGCCGCCCAGAAAACCGCAAATGGCGGGGATAGAGGCGACCATGCCGGCCTTCAGGATGGACATACCGCGCGCCTGCACCAGGTAAACCGGGAACCAGGTAATAAAGAAGTAGGTTAAAGCGTTGATGCAGTACTGCCCCAGATAAATGCCGATCATCATTTTTGAGGTGATTAACTGTTTGATCTGGCTTTTTTTCTCTGCCCAGCTGACCTTACGCTCCGCCTTTTTGGCGTCCATATTGATCAGCGCGCCGCCCTGCTCCATATATTCCAGCTCGGCTTTGTTCACGCCGGGATGATCGTTGGGATCGTGGATCACCTTCAGCCAGATAAAGCTGAGGATGATGCCCAGCCCGCCCATAAACCAGAACACGTGCGCCCAGCCCACTGCCGAGGTCAGCCAGCCCATAATCGGCGCGAAGATCACCGTGGCAAAATATTGTGCCGAGTTAAAAATGGCGACGGCGGTGCCGCGCTCCTGGGCAGGAAACCAGGCGGCGACGATACGGCTGTTACCGGGAAAAGAGGGCGCTTCCGCCAGGCCAACCATAAAGCGGAGCATAAACAGCGTGACGATGATGCTGAAACCGCTCAGCAGATCGACAAAGCCCTGCAGCAGGGTAAACAGCGACCACAGGAAGATGCTCCAGAAGTAGACGCGTTTGGAACCGAAGCGATCCAGCAGCCAGCCGCCGGGGATTTGCCCAATCACATAAGCCCATGAGAAGGCGGAAAAGATATAGCCCAGACCGACCGGATCCAGCCCGATGTCTTTCGACATGGCCGACCCCGCAATAGCGATAGTCGCACGGTCACCGTAGTTAAACGAAGTGACGATAAACAACATCACCACTATCCAGTAGCGAGCATTAGTTCTTTTTTGCACGGTGCTCGCCGCACTGCTGATTGAATCCATGATGCACTCCTGAAAGATAGCGTCAGGCAAACTCACTCTGGACTGCATACACATCGCGTTGGGTATCAGAATGAAGTCAGGTTAAACACAGCGATTAAAGGGCAGAATAATCTCAGCGCTAATAACTTGTTCTGTTTCGCTAAAAAGTATAAGAAGGGTAAAAAGAGAAAGCATCGTAGGAACGCACCATTAAACCGGGCTTTTTGGCCTGATGTTATGGCTTTTGCACAATCCCCTGCGGGCTGGCTCACGGAACATTAGCAATGTGCGGCAGCGGTCACACCCGGCCTGGCCGTTTGTGAGCCTTCTCACTGGCTGCTGTAAATTTGCCAGAAAACAGGCGGGATGTGACGGCGCGATGTCGGACATCTGCATAATGTTTTCGCGCACGACGCCCTCTATACTGTCCGGCAGCAGAATAATTTTCACTCACTACACGCTTTGGCTTTTGGTTAAAACTTTCTATTTATGTCGGGGCTTGTCGAGCAATGAATACATCCAAAAACGATCCGCCGCTTTATATAAAGGTGCATGAGAACGATAACGTCGCCATCGTCGTTAACAATAATGGGCTAACGGCCGGTACTGCATTTTCATGCGGACTAACGCTAAAAGAACATATTCCACAAGGGCATAAGGTTGCCTTAACCGATATAGCCAAAGGCGGCAATATTATTCGCTACGGCGAAATTATTGGCTATGCCGTGCGCGATATTCAGCGCGGCGGCTGGATTGACGAGTCGCTGGTAGTTTTACCGGAGGCACCCGAGCTGGCAAGCCTGCCGCTGGCCAGTAATGTTCCACCTGCCCTGCCCGCGCTGGAAGGCTACACGTTTGAAGGTTATCGTAACGCCGATGGCAGTGTAGGAACGCGTAACCTGCTGGGCATTACCACCAGCGTTCACTGCGTGGCTGGCGTCGTGGATTACGTAGTGCAAATCATTGAGCGCGACCTGCTGCCCAACTATCCCAACGTTGATGGCGTGGTAGCGCTGAACCATCTTTACGGCTGCGGCGTGGCGATTAACGCGCCGGCGGCCGTAGTGCCTATACGCACCATCCATAACCTGTCGCTTAACGCCAACTTTGGCGGCGAAGTGATGATTGTCAGCCTGGGCTGTGAAAAGCTCCAGCCCGAGCGGCTGCTGGAAGGCACACCCGACGTGCAAACCATTTCGCTTGGCGAAGAAGACGTGGTGCGCCTGCAGGATGAGAAACACGTCGGCTTTCAATCGATGGTTGAAGATATTTTGCAGGTGGCCGAGCGCCATTTACAGCGGCTTAATCAACGCCAGCGGGAAACGGTACCGGCTGCCGAGCTGATAGTCGGCATGCAGTGCGGCGGCAGCGACGCGTTTTCCGGCGTTACCGCGAATCCCGCCGTAGGCTTTGCTTCCGATTTGCTGGTTCGCTGTGGCGCAACAGTGATGTTTTCGGAAGTCACCGAAGTGCGCGATGCGGTACATTTGCTGACGCCGCGCGTGGTCGATGAAGAGGTCGGCAGGCGGTTGCTGGAAGAGATGGCCTGGTATGATGATTATCTGAATATGGGCAAGACCGATCGCAGCGCCAATCCTTCGCCCGGCAATAAAAAAGGCGGGCTGGCAAACGTGGTTGAGAAAGCGCTGGGCTCTATCGCTAAATCTGGCCGTAGCGCTATTGTGGAGGTGCTTTCGCCAGGCCAGCGCCCCACCAGACGCGGCCTGATTTACGCCGCCACCCCAGCCAGCGATTTTGTCTGCGGCACGCAGCAGATGGCTTCGGGCATTACTTTGCAGGTGTTTACCACCGGACGCGGCACACCTTACGGGCTGGCGGCTATTCCAGTGATTAAAATGGCGACGCGCACCGCGCTGGCCGACCGGTGGCACGACCTGATGGATATTAACGCGGGCACCATCGCCACGGGGGAAGAAACCATTGAGCAGGTTGGCTGGCGGCTGTTTGAGCTGATTCTGGATATTGCCAGCGGACGCAAGCAGACGTGGTCTGACCGCTGGGGAATTCGGAACGCGCTGGCGGTGTTTAACCCTGCGCCGGTGACCTGATGCGGGATCGGGCCCTGCCGTTAAGCGCAGGCCCGTTCGCTTAATTAAGCTGTTTCATCCAGGCTTCGACCCAGGGCGAGGAAACCTCTTCCGGCTCCGGGTTTTCGTTGGCATCGATCATCAGCATCTCACCAACCCGCGTGGCAGCATGTTCCTGCAGCAGCGCATCAAACTTCTTCCCTGCGCCGCAGAAATCATCGTAGTTGCTGTCGCCCAGCGCGATAATGCCGTAGCGCAGCGTCGGCTGGTGGCCCAGCTTGTCGTGAATATCATGGAACAGCGGAGCAATGCTGTCCGGCAGGTCGCCTTGCGCAGTCGTGGAGGTGATCACCAGCGCCACGCCATCGGCATAAGACTGCCAGTCTGCCAGCGTCGGATCTTCAAAAATCTTCACCTGGTGGCCACCATCAATCAGCAAAGGTTCCGCCTCTTCCGCCACCAGCAGGGCGTTACCGTAAACGGTGCCCACAAAAATGCCTATCTGAGCCATGCTCTTTTCCTTACTGCTTATTCTGTCACGCTATCCTGAAGGGAAGAGGCGGCAAACTCAACCCGGGGAAGATCGGGGAGAGCATCTTGCCAGCCAAAAGTCGTCATCATTTCCTGCCAGACGCTATCCAGCCCGGCGCGTAATACCAGCGGCTCACCCGTTACCGGATGATCCAGCCGCAGCTCGCTGGCGTGCAGCATAAGCCGCTTCATGCCGAAATGCTGCGCCGCGCTGCGGTTCTGGCGCAGATCGCCGTGGGCGCTGTCGCCAATGATAGGATGACGTAAATGGGTCATGTGCCGCCTGAGCTGGTGCTTACGGCCCGTCTGCGGCTTTAGCTCCATCAAGGTGTAACGCGAAGTATCGTAACGGCTGACCGGCACCGGTAGCTCCGCCTTCGCCAGCGCGCGCCAGTGGGTTACCGCAGGCTGTGGCGCTTTTTCAGGATTGCTGAACTTGTCGGCGATTTTATCCAGCTCTTCGGTCAAGGCATAATCCAGCGTCTCTTCGCCTGCCAGCCAGCCTCTGACCACCGCATGATAGGTTTTTTGCATCTGATGCTGTTCAAACTGTCCGGAGAGCAGGCGCGCAACCTCGCTGGACAGGCCCATCAGAAGCACACCGGAAGTGGGTCGGTCAAGGCGATGAACGGTAAAGACGTGTTGACCAATCTGATCGCGCACGGTTTGCATAACAAAAACGCTTTCGTGCCTGTCCAGCCAGCTGCGATGGACCAGCCAGCCTGCGGGTTTATTCACCGCAACCAGCCACTCATCCTGATAAAGAATTTCCAGCATTAATTATCGTGCTCAAAAAATTGATCAAGCTGATTCAAAACGTGCAGCAGCTTTGCCCGGCCAGGCATTGCGCCTTCCAGCGCTACTTCATAATACGGAGCAATCGCCAGCTTCACCGGCAGGTCGGCCTGCGCGTCGAGTAACGCCGTCATGCGCGGCAGGAAAACCCACTGCAGCCACTGCACCGGCATCATGGTATCGACACAAAAGGGTTCTTTACTTTCAAAGGCTTCTGCATTTGGCGCGCAGGCTTGCCACAGGCCGCCGTCGTGCAGCGCCTGTTCGATAGCCTGCAGGCGGTCACGGATCTCAAGTTCCCGGCTCATCAGTGCTCTCCTGGTAAAATTAATGGGCCGCAAGCATAGCACTACCGCCGTCGACAGGATAAGTATGGACGAAAAAAAGGAGCACTGTAAAAACAGTGCTCCTGGTTCGTTTGCAGCTATCCGGCTACATAAGTGCTCCCTGCTCGTCCCTGATAACTTTGTCCTGACGTTTCCCTACACATTCACCGTCACTGGCGATGTCCCTGAGCATCCTGGCCTGCTGTCTGTACCGACAGCTCCCTGTCTCCGTCCTGGAGGTGTCCCTGTTCTCAATCCTGAGATATCTGACGTTCTTCTGAAGTAAAGCCTTCAGCCTCTGTGCTGACTTGTTCCCTAAGTCACATCATCCCTTGCGACGAACTTAAGTTTGCCTTATTGCCGAAGACAAACAATAGAGCGTAAAAAACTTTTTTGCGCCGAAGCCGGTTTTTCGCCAAACTCATGCTAACAACTTTTTGATTTAATTCTCTTTTAATGCGTTTTGCTGACAATATTCTTAAGATTTAAAAGCGATCTCTTACACTCAATGTAAGAGATGTCTCACATTGTAAACGCCGTTTTACCTTAATGGCTCACTAACAGGCAGAGAAATAAGGAATTGTTCAAGCGTCGCAGCCAGTACCGTACGCTTCTTTGTTCCCAACGTTTCCAGAATGACCTCGCCGCTCAGGTTACAAACGGAAATGACTTCCAGCTCGGAAGGCGTCGTGGCAATAAAGAGCGTAGGCGAATGTTTAAGGCGCTGCTTCATCACCAGATGACCAATTAAATTTTCCTGCATCCGCACAAAATCTTCTTCACTCCAGATTTGCAGCAGCGTACAGGGCTGGCCATTCACCAGCGTGGTCATATCGCCTGCAAACTGGGTAGTGTACCAGGCAACGACCGAAGGCTGGATACGCAGCCCAAGCGCACGCTCTACGTTTTCCAGATTTTTTGCCAGGGTAAAAGGCTGCGGTAACCAGTAAACCTCATTTTCTACGGTTTGCTGTACGCAGGGCGAGGCTAAACCATACAGCTCGCTACTGGCCGGAGGATGGCCATATTTACGGCTCCAGCTCTCGCAATAGTTGCGGGTAAAATCGGCCAGCGCACGGGAAGTTTCGTCATTCATTATTTTTTCACTCTCGGATGCCTGGGTTACACTAAGGCTATCTGTTTTCGATGATGTCGTCCGGCCACGCCAGGACGATTCAGGCCACATCCTGCACAGGCAGGCAATAAAGGTAATGCAATGTCTTCAGACACACATCAGGCGCTAAGCGGCCTGACGTTGGGAAAACCCACAGAATACCACGACCAGTACCAGCCCTCTTTACTGCAGGCCGTACCAAGAAGCATGAACCGCGAACCTCTTGGCCTTTTTCCTGACAGTTTACCTTTTCACGGGGCCGATATCTGGACGCTGTATGAATTATCATGGCTTAACGCCAAAGGCTTGCCGCAGGTAGCGGTTGGCGAAGTTAGCCTGGATGCCCGCAGCGTTAACCTTATCGAATCGAAAAGCTTTAAGCTCTACCTTAACAGCTTTAATCAGACCCGTTTTGCCGACTGGGGTGAAGTCCGCGCGACGCTGGAACGCGATCTCAGCGCCTGCGCGCAGGGCGACGTTAGCGTGGCGCTTTTCCGCCTGAGTGAAATTGAAGGGCAGCCAATTGGTCATTTCAACGGTTACTGCATCGACGAGCAGGACATTGCGATCGACAGCTACACTTTCAGCACGGATTACCTGCAGCAGGCAACGCAGTCGGAAATCGTGGAAGAGCAGCTGGTCAGCCATTTGTTGAAATCAAACTGCCTGATTACCAACCAGCCGGACTGGGGCTCGGTGCAAATTAGCTACCGTGGCCCGCGTATTCAGCGTGAAGCGCTGCTGCGCTATCTGGTTTCCTTCCGCCATCATAATGAGTTTCACGAACAGTGCGTTGAGCGGATTTTTAACGATATTCTGCGCTTCTGCCAGCCGGAGAGCCTGAGCGTTTATGCACGGTATACCCGTCGCGGCGGCCTGGATATCAATCCCTGGCGCAGCAATGGTGAATTCAAACCCGGCCTATCGCGCCTGGTTCGTCAGTAGGAATTTGCGTAACGTTACGCATAATCGCGTTATAAAGTTGTCTGCTGTTTGAGAAGAAGGGTAATCTGAATTGGGCACTGGCTGCCCAGGGAAATTTTTTCTTCGTCATGGTTGTTCGATCGTTTGAGCACAAGTTTGACAGAGAGTGACCACCGCCCGGATGGGTGCAAAGGAGTTAACTTGATCACACATATCAGCCCCTTAGGCTCCATGGATCTGCTGTCTCAGCTGGAAGTCGATATGCTGAAGCGTACCGCCAGCAGCGACCTTTACCAACTCTTTCGTAACTGCTCCCTTGCCGTTCTGAACTCAGGTAGCCAGACCGACAGCAGCCACGAACTGCTGTCACGCTTTGAAAGCTTCGATATCAACGTGCTGCGCCGCGAGCGCGGCGTCAAGCTGGAGCTGATCAATCCGCCAGAAGAAGCCTTCGTCGACGGGCGAATTATTCGTTCGCTACAGGCGAACCTGTTTGCCGTATTGCGCGACATCCTGTTCGTTAACGGTCAGTTTGACGGCGCGGAACGTTTTCAGCAGCAGGACGTGGATGACTCCGTGCGCATCACCAACCTGGTTTTTTCTATCCTGCGTAATGCCAGAGCGCTGCACGTTGGCGAACTGCCCAATACCGTGGTTTGCTGGGGCGGGCACTCTATTAACGCCGTCGAGTATCAGTACTGCCGAAACGTCGGTTCGCAGCTGGGCCTGCGTGAGCTGAATATCTGTACCGGCTGCGGGCCAGGCGTAATGGAAGCGCCGATGAAAGGCGCGGCCGTCGGCCATGCGCAACAGCGGTATAAAGAGAGCCGCTTTATCGGGCTGACCGAGCCTTCTATTATTGCTGCCGAACCGCCAAACCCGCTGGTTAACGAGCTGATTATCATGCCGGACATTGAAAAACGTCTGGAAGCTTTCGTCCGTATCGCCCACGGCATCATTATCTTCCCTGGCGGCGTGGGGACAGCAGAAGAGCTGCTTTATCTGCTGGGTATCCTGATGAATCCGCACAACCACGATCAGGTGCTGCCGCTGATTTTGACCGGTCCGAAAGAGAGCGCCGACTATTTCCGCGTGCTGGACGAGTTTATCGTCAGCACGCTGGGAGAAGCCGCACGTCAGCACTACACCATTATTATCGACGACGCGCCGGAGGTGGCTCGCTTAATGAAAAAAGCGATGCCGCAGGTGAAAGAGCACCGCCGTGAAACGGGCGACGCCTACAGCTTTAACTGGTCGATACGGATTGCGCCGGATCTGCAGGTGCCGTTTATGCCTACGCATGAAAATATGGCGAATCTTAACCTGCATCCTGGCCAGCCAGCCGAACAGCTGGCCGCCGCGCTGCGCCGGGCGTTTTCCGGCATTGTAGCGGGTAACGTTAAGGAGCCGGGCATTAAAGCCATCAAGGAAAAAGGCCCTTACAAGATCCATGGCGATGCCGGGATCATGCGCCGCATGGACGATTTGTTACAGGGATTTGTTGCCCAGCACCGTATGAAGCTGCCGGGAACGGCCTACATCCCCTGCTACGAAATCATTAAATAACCGCCAGCAGAGCGGCAGCCGTGCCGCTCTTTTAAGCACCTATGACTATTCATCTACTGATTATTGATGCGCTGAACCTTATTCGCCGCATCCACGCGGTACAGGATTCTCCCTGTCAGGATACCTGCCTGCACGCGTTACAGCAGCTGATCCTGCACAGCAAACCAACCCATGCCGTAGCGGTATTTGACGATGATGAACGCCACGAAGGCTGGCGTCATCGAATTTTGCCTGACTATAAGGCCGGTCGTTCACCCATGCCGGAGACGTTAAAAGCAGAGATGCCGCTGCTGCGCACCGCGTTCGAATCGGCAGGCGTGGCTTGCTGGCACGCCCAGGGAGAAGAGGCTGACGATCTTGCCGCCACGCTGGCCGCTAAGGTAGCGGGCAGCGGCCATCAGGCCACCATCGTTTCCACCGATAAAGGTTACTGTCAGCTGCTGGCACCCCGTATCCAGATCCGCGACTATTTTCAAAAACGCTGGCTGGACCTGCCGTTTATCGAAAAAGAGTTTGGCGTGACGCCTGCGCAGCTGACCGACTACTGGGGGCTGGCCGGCATCGGCAGCAGTAAAATTCCTGGCGTGGCGGGCATTGGCGCAAAAAGCGCGGCGGAACTGCTGAAAACCTTCGGCTCACTGGCGGCAATCTATCAAAATTTGCCGGACGTACCGGATAAGTGGCGTAAAAAGCTGGAGCAGCAGCAGGAGATGGCGCTTATCTGCCGCGAAGTTGCCACGCTGAAAACGGATCTGCATCTGGCGGGCAATCTTAAGGATCTACGGCTACCCTAAGACGCACGCCCGGCCAGCGGTTTTATCGCCTGCATTACGTTCACCACCGGCTAAAGCTTAGCCGGTGGCTGTTGCCTAGCGTTCGTCGCGGCGGCCCGGCGTAGCGCCCCAGACGCGGCGAATATGTACCGTAACCTCTTCACGATCGTGATAGAGCTGGCGCGCCTGGATCTGCGCGTTGATCCCATTGGCCTTTAGCTTTTCATCAATCATCGCCAGATTCTGCGAGACCTCTTCATAACGCTTTTTCATCGGCAGCTTAAGGTTGAAGATCGTTTCGCGGCACCAGCCGTTAACCAGCCAGTCGGCCATCAGATTGGCTACGCGCACCGGTTTCTCAACCATATCGCAGACCAGCCAGTAAATGTTGCTGCGCGTGGGACGGTATTTAAAGCCGTCTTCCCGATGGTGGAAAACCTGTCCGGTATCCATCAGGCTCGGTGCCATCGGGCCGTTATCGATGGCGTGAACCATCATGCTGCGCTTGACCAGCTGATAGGTCCAGCCGCCAGGACAGGCGCCCAAATCTACCGCATACAGGCCGCTGCCCAGACGTTCATCCCATTCGTCGGCGGGAATAAAGACGTGAAACGCCTCTTCCAGCTTCAGCGTCGAGCGGCTTGGCGCATCAGCGGGGAACTTCAGGCGCGGAATGCCCATAAAGAAAGGCGAGTTGTTTTGCGGCAGAGAGTAGCCCACGTAGCAGTATCCAGGCGCGATAAAAAAGACGTGTACCACCGGGCGTTTATTGCTTTCATAGTTCAACAACACACCCGCCGCGCGCAGGCTGGCACGCAGCGGTACGGTAAACTTACGGCAGAACTTTAGCAGCTCTTTGCTTTCGTTGGTGTCTGGCACTTCGACCCGCAGCTCGCCGCCCTTCTCGACCACGCCGGTAAGCATGCCGGTTACCGGCGTTACGCGATCTTCCTGCGGCAGATCGCGCAGCAGTTCACCCACCACAATCATTTGGCGAGAGAAAATCAGTTCGCTAAACGGCAGCTCGCGTACCAGCTTCTCCGCCTCTTCAGGCTGATAGCATTCAAACAGTACGTAGCCGGAATCTTCTTTAACGCGCGCAAAGCCGAACACTTCACGTGCCGCCGCTTTGGCCGTAATTTCTGCCGCGCACTCTTTTTCAAAACCCTGACGACAATAGAGTAAAACTTTATTCATGGCGTTCTGCCCTTTTTTTCAGACGCAGCGCGCCAATCAACATCAAAACCCAACCGATCAGGAAGCAAAAGCCGCCCACCGGCGTAACGTAAACCCATAGCTTAAGATGGGACAGCGCCAGGCAATAAAGGCTGCCGCTGAACAACACCGTTCCCAGCGCCAGCAGCGCGCTGCTCCAGTAAAACCAGATATTGGCGCGACGCAGCATGGCCGCCGCCAGTCCCAGGATAGCCAGCGTATGAAAACCCTGGTACTCCAGCCCCGTTTTCAGCCAGGCCATCTCGCCCGCGCCAAGCGTTTTGCTGAGAACATGAGCGCCAAACGCGCCCAGCATGACAAAAATAAACCCGCTGATCGCCGTAAAAATCAGCATCGCACGACTCGACATGACATCATCCTCTGAGTAGGTATGCGCCGCCGCCCTGGCCACGCATGATAAATGGGTATCAGCTCTCGTAGCGAAAGCGGAATTTTTCCTGTTCGCTGGCTGCTTTCGCCAGGATCCACTGGCGAAAGGCGGCTATTTTACCCAGTTCTGCCTGACTGTCATGACAAACCAGATAAAAAGCGTTTTTACTTACCAGCACGTCGTTGAAGGGACAGGCCAGCCTGCCCGCTTCTATCTCCGTTTGCGCCATCACGTTATTCGCCAGCGCCACGCCCTGACCGTGAATAGCCGCCTGCAACACCATCGCGCTATGGCTAAAAATAGGGCCATGCTGCACGTTGATATTCACGCCCAGCTGGCGCGTGTAGGATTGCCAGTCACGACGGGACGCGTCATGCAGCAGCGTAAAGCGTGCCAGATCGGCCGGGGTTTTTAACGGATTATCGCCGGTAAGCAGCAGCGGTGAACAGACGGGCAACAGATATTCTGCATAGAGTTTTTCTACACGCAGCCCCGGCCAGTTGCCGCGACCGTAGAAAATAGCCACATCCACGTCATCAGCCAGCTTCTCTTCTTCACGGTCTACCGCCTGAATGCGCACGTCGATCCCCGGATAAGCTGAGTTAAAGCTGGACAGCCGCGGCACCAGCCATTGAATAGCAAAACTGGGCAGCAGGCTGACGGTCAGCGCGCCCTTGGCGCTGCGCGCCTGAAGCTTGCGCGTGGCATCGTTCAGCGCGGTAAAAATCTCTTTGATATCCAGATAGTAGCTTTGCCCTTCTTCAGTCAGCAGCAAAGACCGGTTACGCCGCCGAAACAGCTTAAGCCCAAGGAAATCCTCTAACGATTTTATCTGATGACTGACTGCGGCCTGAGTAACAAAAAGCTCTTCAGCAGCCCGCGTAAAGCTGAGATGACGTGCGGCCGCGTCAAAAACGCGCAGCGCATTTAAAGGGGGAAGACGTTTCGACATGATTACCGACGGCTTAATAGTGGCAGCGGACATAAGGCCACTGACGTAGCTTTACGTATTAGTTTTTGTTATCCGAGCCATTATAATTTGTCCGTTGAGGATGCACCAGCAAATACCTATAGTTGCCGCACTTCCTGAGCCGGAACGAAAAGCAGTTTAAAATTGATGCGGTTGCGCTGATTTTAGAGGGCTTTTGGCTTGTGGTCGTGATGTTGTGTTTGCAATTGATCTGCTTTTTGCAGGTCGGGTAGCCCGACTACTATTTTAGATTTACCCTGTCTGTCCATAGAGATTTAGTAGCACCGCTTAACGCGGTGCTTTTTTTTGCCTGTTACTTACTGGCCCATTTCAACCATTTCTTTTACGTCAGAACGGTTGATCTGCTGTTTGTTGCCGTTAGCATCTTTGTAACTGATCATACCGGTATCGTTGTCCACAACAGGTTTGCCGTCGGCAACGATGGTGCGGCCATCATTGGTGTGCATCACATAATTGCTTGAGCAGGCAGCCAGGGTAAACGTCATGGCGCAGGCGGCCATAATAGCAGCAAATTTTTTCATCTTTATATCTCCTTGCAGATAGTAATGCGATAAACCACCCGAAGAGTGCGTCCTTACGACAGAAAGCGAGTAAATTACCTGTCTTAAGGATGACTATTTGCGGGTAATAGTTTAAACCTTGCATAAATCAGAATAACCTGCTTTTCAGACATTGCCAGAAAAAGGCCGATAATTCAGTTGGCTCAGGCTAAAACAGCACCAATTCCCCATCCGCGTCGAGGAGAGTATGAGCGCATTTTCCCCTGCCCGGTTCCGCCAGCAGTTCCCCGCCCTGGCCGAAACCGGCGTTTATCTTGATAGCGCCGCGACCACGCTGAAGCCGGCCGTCGTCATTGAGGCAACCAGCCAGTTTTACAGCCTCGGTGCCGGAACCGTGCATCGCAGCCAGTTTGCGGCCGCGCGTGAGCTGACCGATCGCTACGAAAGCGCCAGAGGCCAGGTTGCCAGACTGCTGAACGCTGCCGCACCAGAAACTATCGTCTGGACCAAAGGCACCACGGAAGCCATCAACCTTGTCGCTCAGGGCTACTTTCGACCGCGCCTGCAGCCCGGCGATGAGATCATCGTCAGCGAGGCTGAGCATCATGCCAACCTTGTGCCGTGGCTGATGGTGGCCGAGCAGACCGGCGCGCGGGTAGTGAAATGGCCCATTGGCAAAGGGCTGCTACCGGATGTGCTGGTGCTGGAAACCTTGCTTAGCGCAAAGACCAAAGTTTTAGCGCTTGGTCAGATGTCCAACGTTACCGGCGGCTGTCCGGATTTAAGCAAAGCGGTTGAGCTGGCCCACCGGGCTGGCGCAAAAGTGATGATCGATGGCGCACAGGGCGTGGTTCATGCGCCGCCTGACGTAACGGCGCTGGATATCGATTTTTATGCTTTTTCCGCGCATAAGCTCTATGGACCGATGGGCACGGGCGTGCTGTACGGCAAACCGGCGCTGCTGGCAGAGATGCAGCCCTGGCAAGGCGGTGGCAAGATGTTGACATCGGTAAGCTTTGAGGGCTTTACCCCACAGGCGGTGCCGTGGCGTTTCGAGGCTGGCACGCCAAACGTCGCGGGCGTTATCGGCCTGAGCGCGGCGCTGAGCTGGCTGGAAAAGCTGGATATCGCCAGAGCGGAAAGCTGGAGCTGCGGGCTGGCCGACGTGGCGGAAGAGCGGCTGGCGACGCTGCCGGGTTTTCGCAGCCTGCGCGCCAGCGGTTCCAGCCTGCTTGCCTTTGATATTGCAGGCGTTCACCACAGCGATATCGTTACGCTGCTGGCAGAAAGCGGTATTTCGCTGCGTGCCGGACAGCACTGCGCCCAGCCTTTATTACAGGCGCTTGGCGTTAACGGCACTTTGCGCGCCTCGTTTGCGCCTTATAATACGCTCAACGATGTTGAAGCGCTGGTGAACGCAATGTCCAGCGCCCTGGAAATTCTGGCAGATTAATAATGACGACTTTACTGGCTCCACACCCGTTTGGCACTCTGATTACCGCTGACGGCCTGAAACAGCAATTTTCTGCGTTTACCCAATGGGAAGAGCGCTACCGACAGCTGATTTTACTGGGCAAACAGTTGCCTGCACTGCCGGACGCGTTAAAAACGGCGGAAATCGAACTGAGCGGCTGTGAAAACCGCGTCTGGCTGGGAAATCAGCAGATGCCTGACGGCAGCCTGCACTTTTATGGCGACAGCGAAGGCCGTATCGTGCGAGGGCTGCTCGCGGTGCTGCTGCTGAGCGTTGAAGGGAAATCAGCGGATGAGATTTTGCGGCACGATCCGCTGGCGCTGTTTGCCGAGCTTGGCCTGCGCGATCAGCTTAGCGCTTCGCGCAGCGCCGGACTGACGGCGCTGGCGCAGGCGGTAGTCAAAGCCGCTACCCGCGCTAAAGAGAAGTCGTGACCGGACCAGCTTAACCGCAGAAAAAAACGCGTCGTGGGGCTAAGGCGCCCGACGCGGGAGAGGTAAGCAGCTGCTCAGGCACGCGCCGCTTTCGCCATCATTTTCTTTAATACGTGGGAAACGGCGACAAAACCAAAGGTGGCGGTAACCATAGTCGCTGCGCCAAAACCAGAGGCGCAGTCCATACGCTTCGGCCCTTCCGCCGTGCTGCGCGAGGCGCATACCGAGCCGTCAGGCTGCGGATACATCAGCGCTTCGGTGGAAAATACGCAGTCGATACCAAGCTTGCCCTTGCTGTTTTTGACGATTTTAAAATCGCTTTTCAGCCGCTCGCGCAGCTTAGCCGCCAGCGGATCCTGAATCGTTTTTGCCAGATCGGCGACCTGGATCTGGGTAGGGTCGATTTGACCACCCGCCCCGCCCGTCGTTACCAGCGGAATTTTATTGCGGCGGCACCAGGCCAGCAGCGCTGCTTTCGGCCGTATGCTGTCGATGGCGTCAATCACGTAGTCAAAGCCCGCGCTCATCAGCTCGGCCGTGTTTTCTGCCGTGATAAAATCATCCACGCAGGTTACTTTGCATTCTGGATTGATAGCCAGAATACGTTCAGCCATCACTTCTGTTTTCGCCTGCCCAACGGTGCCCTTCAGCGCATGGATCTGGCGATTGGTGTTGGTAACGCAGACATCGTCCATATCGATCAGCGTAATGGCGCCGATACCGGTTCGCGCCAGCGCTTCGGCCGCCCACGATCCCACGCCGCCGATACCGACCACGCAGATATGCGCATCGGCGAACAGCTGTAGCGCAGGCTGACCATATAAACGTGCCGTACCGCCAAAGCGTTGCAGCCAGGCGTCGGAAAGAGCCGTCATGATTTACCTCAGAATAGAAAACGGGCCGGCTTTTCCGGCCCGCTGGCAATAATTATCGGCTGACCAGCGTCGAACCGGTGGTGCCATTTTGTGCCATAGAGAACGGAGAAGCGCCTGCGCCAGGTGCCGCTTTCAGCACCCAGACGCGGCCATAGTGATTATACCAGCCGGCCAGATGACCAGCTTGCTCACCGATGCCCTGATAAATATCAAAATGCTGTCCTTTGATCGCGCCGCCCACGTCAAGCGCCACCATCATGCGCATCTCATACTTGCCGCTAAATTTACCTTTATTATCCAGCAAAGGCACTTCTGCCAGCAATACGGTACCCGGCGGGATCAGCGAACGGTCTGCGGCGACGGAAGCTTTAGCGATCAGCGGCACCGCGCTTGCGCCACGCACGGGCGCAAACTCTTCTGGCTTAAAGAAGACAAAGGAAGGATTCTGCTCAAGCAGCTCGCGCACTTCCGCCGGGCTGTGCTCTTCGCCCCACTGGCGAATCGCCTGCATCGACATATCTTCACGCTTCACTTCACCGCGATCGATCAACACTTTACCGATGCTGCGGTAGGCATGCCCGTTTTTACCGCCGTAGCCAAAGAACATCAGCGGTCGGCCATCACCATAATCAACGTAGCCGCTGCCCTGCACGTCCATAATAAAGTTGTCCATCAGCGAATTGCTGTAGCCAACGATATAGCGCTCATCCAGCGCGCCGCTGTAGATTTCCGCACGGCTTGGCAGACGGCGCTTGCCGTGCGCGGGCATACGGTATAAAGGATACTGAAATTCGCCCTGGCGCGTATAGCGAGCGTGGATTACCGGCGTGTAGTAACCGGTAAACTGCACGTTACCGTAGTTATCTGTGCCTTCCATCTGATACGCATCGACGCCAAACTGGCGAAGCTGCCTTGTATCGCCACCCGCCATCAGCCAGCTTTTTATCGCGTTATAGGTGCTGGTCTGGCGTGAAAACATCGCTGGTGACGCATCCTGAATTTCCGCTACCTGGTCGGCAAAGTCTCTGCCGTTCACCGGTCGTCCTTTTGCATTGGGCTGATTAACCAGGCCCAGCGGCTGCTCCAGCTTGCCGTCTTTATACTGTTGACCGCGATCGGTCGGTTTAGAGGAACATCCAGCAAGCAGCGCTATCAGCGCGCCAGTAACAACATATTTGGCCCAACTTCCTTTCATTGCTTTGTTACCTCTGTGTAAATTGCAGGCCGAAGATAGCAAAGCGCCCTTAAGATTAAAACGGGCGGAAGGTAAAGAAGCCGTAGAAGCGGATAACAATGCGCCAGATGGTTGAGAAAGTAAGCAATAAACCGCTTTTTGGTCACGAAATTGCAAAAAGGGGTTGCAACATAATCGTCGGAGAGTATAGTGCGCATCCACGGACGCGGGATGGAGCAGCCTGGTAGCTCGTCGGGCTCATAACCCGAAGGTCGTCGGTTCAAATCCGGCTCCCGCAACCAATTCTCTTCGGAGAAAAGCAGTAAAGCTGTCGTGATGGAAGCGCCAGTTAGTTCGGACGCGGGATGGAGCAGCCTGGTAGCTCGTCGGGCTCATAACCCGAAGGTCGTCGGTTCAAATCCGGCTCCCGCAACCACTTCAGGTGGTTGCAGTAAAAAAGTCTGTCGTGATGGAAGCGCCAGCAATTCGGACGCGGGATGGAGCAGCCTGGTAGCTCGTCGGGCTCATAACCCGAAGGTCGTCGGTTCAAATCCGGCTCCCGCAACCAATCAAGCACCCTTT
>Ga0153980_1000180_pt1 | contig 32164 bp, 26 predicted proteins | sample TSGA064MetaG_FD_104722 | JGI IMG/M metagenome (GOLD analysis project Ga0153980, IMG submission 104722) | Attine ant fungus gardens microbial communities from Georgia, USA - TSGA064 MetaG | ecosystem: Host-associated > Fungi > Mycelium > Unclassified | place: USA: Georgia, Magnolia Springs State... | reverse complement strand
GAAGAGAGGGACTTGAACCCTCACGTCCGTAAGAACACTAACACCTGAAGCTAGCGCGTCTACCAATTCCGCCACCTTCGCATACAAAATCTGGGGTGGCTAATGGGACTCGAACCCACGACAACTGGAATCACAATCCAGGGCTCTACCAACTGAGCTATAGCCACCACACCTGTTACTCGACTTCTTTACTGCTTACTTCTTAACGCGGTAATACTACCACCGCAGCTCTCGCGCACAAACTTAATGGCGCGCCCGACAGGATTCGAACCTGAGACCTCTGCCTCCGGAGGGCAGCGCTCTATCCAGCTGAGCTACGGGCGCGTAGCGCCGTTGCGGATGGGCATACTACGGATTCGAGCCGATCCTGTCCAGTGCTTTTTTCATAAAAAATCCTGTTTGCTTACGCTTTGTGCGTTCTGTCTAAACTACAGGCGTTTTAGCCTGTTTTGACCCGCTAATCCGTTACTTTTTGACCTTTACGCCCGTTTAAAAAAGGTTGATTAAAGATCGCCACGTAAATGATAGCGCAGATATTTCAGCAGCCCGAGCTGTCTTCTTAACCTTGAAGGCTGCATGATCAGCCGATAAAGCCATTCAAGGCCCATTTTCTGCCATATCTTTGGCGCACGCTTTACGTTTCCCGTAAAGACGTCATAGGTGCCGCCTACGCCCATATAAAGCGCGTCAGGATAAAGCGCCTTGCAGTCGCGCATCAGGACTTCCTGACGCGGCGACCCCATCGCTACGGTGACAATCTTCGCGCCGCTGGCGGCGATGCGGGCAAACAAAGCTTCGCGTTCGGCTGGCGTGAAATAACCATCCTGCGAACCGACCAGATTGACGTTCCACTGCCGCTTCAGCTTTTCTTCGGTCTGCGCCAGAATATGCGGCTTGCCGCCCACCAGGAAAACCGGTGTCCCTTCCCGTCCGGCACGCTCCATCAGCCCTTCCCACAGGTCTGCCCCGGCGATGCGCGATACTACGGCGTGCGGATACTTTTTGCGGATAGAGCGCACAATGCTGATACCGTCGGCATATTTGTACTCTGCTGCATCAATCAGCCGATGAATGTCCGGCTCTCTCTCCGCCGTCAGCACTTTCTCGGCGTTGATCGCCACCAGCGTGCCGCTTTTCAACTGGTTTCCCTGCCAGAGAAAATCGATAAATTCCGCCATATTGCGAAAGCCCAACAGCGTAATGCCGCGGATCGGGTACTGCGGAGCCGTAAAGGCAGAGTTCATGGTCGAGTCCTTATGGCAAAATTCAGTTCTGAACCGCTACGCGTGCGCGTGCGCGGATCACGCCTGCGCTGTCGAGCAGCCAGTAAAGCAATTTAGCGACCACTACCGCCGCTGCAAAAATCAGGCAGAAGAACACCACGCGAGAGACAAAGGCGTCCAGCCCTTCTCTGGCCAGCACAATCATGTTGAACACCGCGCCAAAACAGAAGCTTTGCAGGATCGCCGCCTTGTAGCGATTGCTCTCCTGACGGCCTTTGTTATACAGCCAGTCGAACCATTTAATGATCATCCCGACCACTACCGCACCCGGAGCAATAAACCAGACGCCGCCCATTACCACCAGCGAACCCAGCAGCGTTGGCGAAATCGCCAGGCCCGAATGGTTATTTAACACTTCCCACGTAAAGTAGTTAGCGCTGTTTAACACCAGCGACGGCCGGTCCGGCCACAGCCAGCCCGGAATAAAGACGTAGAAATCTCTGACTATCGGTGCCAGGCCCTGAAACTCGATCTTGTCGTAGTTTTGCAGCAGCAGCCCCAGATTTTCCCACGGCGAGAAAGTGTCTCGCGTCAGGTAAAGGAAGGTGTAGAACGCCTCGCTGCCGCTGACGTCGAGATTATAACGTCGTAGCGCCAGCCAAAACATGCCGACCACGCCAGCCACGCCAGCCATCGCCAGCATCCACAGCGTTATCCAGCCGCGAATAATGCCGATAAACAGAAACAGTGCGAAAGCAATAATGATGTTCGCTCGCGTGCCGCCGACAATGGCGTAGGTCAGCAGTCCAAAAGCCACGGTGCTCACCAGAAACAGCAGCCAGCTTTTCAGGCCCGGACGCAGGAAATAGATCACCAGCATCGCCGGAATAAAGAAGTAGAAGAAGCGCTTTAGCGCCACGCCGGAAACTTCCGCCGAGAAAATCTGGCTATAGCTGTGTAGTTTAAAAAGCAGGAAGCCGTTGTGCAGAAAGAAAACCAGCACCGTACCCAGCGCAATCAGCGCCAGAATGCCCCACGTAAGATGGGCTTCAACGCGGTTGATGGTAAAAGCCTGTCGCGCGGGCTTATCTGTTGCCTGCCGCAGCCGGGTTTTATAGCTGACGTAATAAATGGCATAGAACCCGGTGGCGGAGAGCATTGCCTGCAACAGGTATTCTGCCGGGACGACCTCCACGTTAAAATCAAACACCAGCAGGCTGGTCAGTGGGAAACCAAAGTAAAAGGTCAGCAGAAAAAGCAAAGAGAAGAAGACGTTAAAATTAAAGCGGACGCGGCGAAACTCCCGCCAGGTCAGCGTCAGGATCAGCGCCAGCGACAGCAGCCACACCGTCAGCAGGCCTGCAAATTGTGAGAGCATCATGCCGTTTCTCCTTCTGCCAGCGCCAGCGCCTGCTGCCAGCCCGCCACATAGGCCGGTTCAAAAAAGGCGATAGCCGATTTATTCAGACCAGCCATTTGCCGCTTTGTTTCCGCAATCAGCTCGGGCGTCAGCGGGTCGCCGCTAAACAGGACGGGCACCTGCTGTTCGGTCAAATCCTGCCAGAAAGGGTTTTTGCGATTGACCACAAAGGGAATATTGGCCTGAATCAGCAGGCACAGCGTCCCTATGCCCTGCTGGCGCTCAAAAATAAAATAGCCCAGGTCGCAGCGCGCGATCAGCCGTAGGTACGCAGCAAAATCGAGTTTCTCGCTGAGGATAGTCAGATTGGCGGCAAACAGGGCCTCGCCCGCTTCCCGCACGCGCTGGATATAGGCTTCGTTGTTTTCCGGATAGCCCAGCGGCACCACCACGTTTACCTTGTCGCCAAACTGCCGGTGAATTTCCTGCAGGGCCTGAAGGTGACGGTTGCTGGCATCGCCAGAGTTACCCACCAGGATCGTTAGCTGCTCGTTCTTAGCCGTTTCCGGTAGTTCTGGCTGCGCCATGCGGGTAGGAAAATAGAGTAGCGAAGCGGGCACGGCAGGATGGCGCTGGTGAAAAAAGGTGATATCGCCACGCGTGGCGAAAACGTGTCCGATACGCTTTTGCGCCAGTCGACGCAGCATATAGAACAGACGGAATTTGATACCGCCAGCCTGCTCATAAAGATCGGCGCCCCAGATATGCCACCAGGCCTGCGAAGGGCGAATTTTTCTTAGCAACAAGGCCAGCCACAGCGTTGGATTAAACTGGCCGTGGAAGAAAAAGCGCGTCTTGCGATCGGCCTGCGCGCGCTCGATGACCGCCCGGGCAATGCTTTTTTTACTGGCGAACCAGCGAACATTTAGCGCGGCAAACGTGGCCACCGATGGAGTGCCAACGACCCAAAACTGGCGCTTTTCGCCTGCGGGAACGGCCTGTGGCATAACGTCGTTAAAAAATCGCAGTACGGTCTGGTTATGGTGCTCAACAGGCGAGCCAAGAACGTGAATCAATGTTGTCATACTTGTCTTTGATAAAGAAAGAATACGCCGGCGCAAAGCGCAAAATAGACGATGTAGGTGGCCATATAGGCCTGGGCCGCGCCCGCCGCGCCATGCAACGGGATTAACCATCCGGCAAACAGCGTGAGCAGCAGGAACTGACTGATTTCGGTCAGCACGTAAAACCGCAGCGACGCTTTGGCGATCACCAGATAACCAAAGACATACGAGCCGACTTTGAAAACGTCGCCGGTTAGCTGCCAGACAAACAGATCGCGCATGCCGGTAAACTTGCTGGAGAACAGTAGCCAGATAGCGACGTCGCGCAGCAGCCACACGGTCAGGCTCACGGCCATCACCGCTGGCAACACAAAGCTCAGCGAGCGGAGAATTTCGCACGAAATCGCTTTTTTATCCGTTAATCTTGAGAGCGTCGGCAGCAGGTAAACGCTGAACGACGCGGTAATAAATTGCAGATAAGCATCGGAAATGCTGGTGACGCCCTGCCACAACCCTACCTGATCCCAGCTGGTATGAGCCGCTAACTGATTACGCATCATTACCCATGCGACCGGCAGCGTTACGGAGGTAATTACCGCCATCAAGGTGAATTTGCTAAGGTTACGCGCAATCTCACCGTGCCACTGCGGTTGCAGAAAACGCAGCGGCAGGTGGTCACGCTTCGCCAGCAGCACGGCTGCGGGCACTACCACCAGCGCCGGAACCATCGCCATACCAACCAGCGCGCCGCTGTAGCCGCCAAGCCAGTAGCAGATAAACCACGCCGCTACGCCAGTCAGGCTGCCAAAAATCAGCGCCAGTGCGTTGCCCTGCGCATCGCGAAACCCTTTTATCACCGCCAGCGCCAGGTTTGCCCAGGCGATACCGACCTGCAAAAAGGCGACCAGCCGCACCACGTTCTGGTAATCGCCGTGTCCAAACAGCCCAACGCTGATCGGTTCAGCAAACAGCAGGAAAACGACCGCCAGCAGCGTAGAAAACCCCAGCACCATCGCCGAAGCGGTACCGACGACGGCACGCAGCTGCGTCGGCTGCTGCTGATATTCCGCCACGTATTTGGTTACGCCGTTGAAAATTCCTGCGCCAGCCAGCACGCCAAGCACGGTAATCAGCTGGCGGAAGTTGCCCGCCTGGCCGACGCCGCCAGGGCCAAACGACACCGCCAGCATTTTTACCACCAGCAAACCGGCAGCGATTTTTACCAGCGTGGACGAAGCCGTCCACACCGAAGCCTTAGCCAGTGACATATCAGAAGTAGCTCAGCAGCGAATTAATAACCGTTTTCTGGTTATTAGCAGAAAGGTTATAAAACAGCGGCAGCCGCAGCAGGCGCTCGCTTTCCGCCTGCGTATAGTTATCCGTACCGTGGAAACGGCCAAAACGCTGTCCGGCCGGTGACGAGTGCAGCGGGATATAGTGGAATACGGCTAAAATTTCCGCTTCTTTTAGCCAGTTAATCAATGCGCTGCGGTCGTCGTTGTCGGCAAGCTTGATGTAAAACATATGCGCGTTGTGCTGGCAATCTTGAGGAATAATCGGCAGTTCAATACGGCCGCTGTCGGCAACGGGCTTGAGCGCATCGTAATAGTTTTGCCACAGGCGCAGGCGCTGGTCGTTAATACGCGTTGCCGCCTCCAGCTGCGCCCAGAGATAAGCGGCCTGCAAATCCGCCATCAGATAGCTGGAGCCGATATCCCGCCAGGTATATTTATCCACCTGGCCCCGGAAAAACTGGCTGCGGTTGGTGCCTTTTTCGCGAATGATTTCCGCGCGTTCAACCAGCGCCGGATCGTTAATTAAGGTTGCGCCGCCTTCGCCGCCCGCCGTGTAGTTTTTGGTTTCGTGAAAGCTAAAGCAGCCAATATGGCCGATAGTGCCCAGCGCTTTGCCTTTATAGGTCGACATTACGCCCTGCGCCGCATCTTCAACGACGTACAGCCCATGCTTTTCCGCCAGCGCCATTATCGTGTCCATTTCGCAAGCGACGCCCGCGTAGTGAACCGGCACGATGGCCTTGGTTTTCTCGGTGATGGCCGCTTCAATCAGCGTTTCATCTATGTTGAGCGTATCGGGACGAATATCGACAAACACGATGGTCGCGCCGCGCAGCACAAAAGCATTGGCGGTAGAAACGAAGGTGTAGCTGGGCATAATCACTTCGTCACCGGGCTGGATAGCTATCAGGATAGCGGCCATCTCCAGCGAAGCGGTACAGGATGGCGTCAACAGCACTTTACGGCTGCCGAAACGGTTTTCCATCCACTGCTGGCAGCGTCGGGTAAAGCCGCCGTCGCCGCACAGCTTGCCGCTGCCCATCGCCGACTGCATATATTCAAGCTCGGTTCCCACTACCGGTGGGGCGTTAAACGGGATCATAAAATTACCTGTAGAGCCACCAGGCGGTGCGTTCAATCACGCCGCCGCAGCGATGATAAAGTCGGAGCGCTGGCAGATTGCCAAGCTGTGTGGCAACGTGCAGACGCGTCAGGCGTCGCGCCCGGCACCAGTCGATTGCCGCCTCGATCATTCTCTGACCAACGCCCAGCCCCTGCGCTTCCGGCAGCGTCGCCAGCAGGCCGATTCGGCCACTGCCGTCGGCCAGTTCACGCAGCGAGATAAAGCCCTGAAGATCGCCCTGGTCATTGGCGGCAATCAGGCACTGGTGGTCAAAGGTGCCGAGCACGGCGTTTTCTATCCACTGCGCATAAAAGCGCCCACTGTCTTCAGGCTGATACCAGGGCGCGCGAAAACGGCTGAAGGCAAAAGCGCTGCTGGCCGCCTCACGCAGCGCGGGAATATGCTCTTTGCGGGCGATACGAATGCCTTCCGGCCTGCCGCCCGCGCCGATACCCAGCACAAAATCCGCTTCGCCTTCGACAAAGCGAAACCCCAGCGCGCTCAGTGCATCCAGCTCTGCCGTCTGCTGTGACAGCACTTTTGCCTGAATCAGATCGTATCCCTGCAACGAAGCTTCATCAATCGGCGCTTCGTGCAAATCAAGATTCAGCAGGCCGCTGTTGAGATTAAAAAAAGCGTTTTCCCACGCCAGCGGCGTGACGCTTCCTTGCAGAGGCTGGATCATGCTCACCGCCAGATACCTTTAGTATCCACCAGCCAGCGCGATTTCAGGCTGGCCGCGTCGATAGTTTTGAACTGGCGATGATCTACCAGCATCACCAGCACGTCCGCCTGCTGTAGCGCCTCTTGCTGGGTGACCAGCACGCTTCTTTCCGGCATGCCGTGCGGCAATTGCTGAATGTTGGGTTCCACCAGCTGCGTGGTGCCCTGATGCCAGTCCGCAATCATGCTGGCCACGTGCATCGCCGGACTTTCTCTTAAGTCGTCGATATCGGGCTTGAAGGCCAGGCCAAAGCAGGCAATTTTCAGTTCGCTGGCGCGTTTGTCGCTGGCAACCAGACATTCGGCCAGCTTTTTCTTCACCTGCTCCAGCACCCAGTGCGGCTTACTGTCGTTCACCTCACGCGCGGTGCGGATCAGGCGGGCCTGCACCGGGTTTTGCGCCACGATAAACCAGGGATCGACCGCAATACAGTGGCCGCCGACGCCCGGGCCCGGCTGAAGGATGTTGACGCGCGGATGGCGGTTAGCCAGTGCAATCAGCTCCCAGACGCTAATCCCCTGATCGGCGCAAATCAGCGACAGCTCGTTGGCGAAAGCGATATTGACATCACGGAAGCTGTTTTCGGTCAGCTTACACATCTCGGCGGTGCGCGAGTTAGTAACCACACACTCGCCTTCCAGGAAGATGTTGTAAAGATCGCAGGCTTTTTGCGAACAAAGCGGCGTCATGCCACCAATCACCCGATCATTTTTAAACAGCTCAACCATGACTTTGCCCGGCAGTACGCGCTCCGGACAATAGGCGATATGGATATCCGCTTTGCTGCCCTCGTGCTGTGGAAACGTCAGGTCGCTACGCGCCATCGCCAGCCATTCGGCCATTTGCTCCGTCGCGCCTACCGGGGAGGTCGATTCCAGAATGACCAGGTCGCCTTTTTTCAGCACGGGCGCGATAGATTCCGCAGCCGCTTTTACCCAGCTCAAATCAGGCTGGTGGTCGTCTTTAAACGGCGTAGGTACGGCAATCAGGAAGGCGTCCGCTGGTTCTGGCCGCGTGACGGCGCGCAGGTGACCCTGTTCCACCGCCGTTTTGACTACGCTGTCCAGATCCGGCTCGATGATATGAATTTCGCCCCGGTTAATGATTTCGACCGCGTGCGCGTTGATATCCACGCCGATCACCGTTTTTTGTCGGGAGGCAAATGCCGCAGCGGTAGGCAGGCCAATGTAGCCCAGCCCGATAACAGAAATGGTATTGAACATTATAAAGAAATCCGATTATTTTTAAGCGCCTGCACAATACGTTCGCAGGCCAGGCCGTCGCCATAAGGGTTATGGGCGCGGCTCATGGATTGCCAGGCCTCTTCATCCGTTAACAGACGCGTGGTCTCGTGAACAATTTTTTGTATGTCAGTACCCACCAACCTGACAGTGCCTGCATCCACCGCTTCCGGACGCTCTGTCGTTTCGCGCATGACCAGCACGGGTTTGCCCAGCGATGGCGCCTCTTCCTGGATACCGCCAGAATCCGTCAGGATTAGCCAGGCGCGATCCATTAGCCAGACAAACGGCAGATACTCCTGCGGCTCTATCAGCACCACGTTGTCGATATCGCTAAGAATACGGTTCACCGGCTCGCTGACGTTGGGATTGAGGTGCACCGGATAGACGATTTGCGCTTCCGGGTGACGCCGGGCGATTTCCGCCAGGGCGCTACAGATGCGTTCAAACCCATCCCCGAAGCTCTCGCGTCGGTGGCCCGTCACCAGAATCAACTTCTTCCCCTCTTCAAGGAAGGGATAGCGCGTTGCCAGGGTATTTCTTAACTGCTCGTCGCTTAATACTCTATCGCGCACCCAAAACAGCGCATCAATCACCGTGTTGCCGGTGACAAAAAGGCGCGATTCCGGCAGGCCTTCCCGCAGCAAATTCTGCCGGGCCGTTTCCGTGGGCGTAAAGTGCCAGCTTGCCAGGCGACCGGTCAGCGTACGGTTAGCTTCTTCCGGCCACGGAGAGTAGAGATCGCCCGTGCGCAGTCCGGCTTCGACGTGGCCAACGGGAATACGGTGGTAAAAAGCGGCCAGGCTTGCGGCAAAGGTGGTAGTGGTATCGCCATGCACCAGTACCACATCCGGCTTGAATTCAGCAAAGACGGCCTTCAGCCCTTCGAGAATACGGCTGGTGATCTCCGTGAGCCCCTGGCCGGGACGCATGATATTGAGATCGTAATCCGGGACGATAGCAAACAGCTGTAGCACCTGGTCCAGCATCTCACGATGCTGCGCGGTGACGCACAGGCGCGCTTCTATCTCACTATCCTGCGCGAGAGCGTGAACCAGCGGCGCCATTTTTATCGCTTCCGGGCGCGTGCCAAACACGGTTAATACTTTCACTGTTACTTTCTTTCCTTCGTCTGTTTGATGACGGCAAATCAGCGCGGACGCCGACGTATTAGTGCCGTGCCTGCGCCAACCAGCGCGCCTACAGCGCCCCACATGATCATCAGAAACAGGCGACGAGGACTGTCTCGTGTAACCGGCTCTTCCGGCGTACGCAGATAGCGCCAGCTCTGAAAGTTATTGCTCAGCGTCGGGCCTGCTTTCAACGTGCCGAGCATCGCCCTGTTCTGATCATAGTCCAGATCGTATGCCGGCCCGCTGGCCTGTAAATTCTCCAGCCTGGCCTGCAGCAGCGAACGTCCCAGCAGAAACAGCTCGGAGTCCGGCAGTTGTTCAGAAGGCGTACTGGTTTTTGCCTGCTCAAAACCCTGCTGCTGCGCAATCTTTAGCGCCTGCTGGACGCTGTTGATCTGGCGATCGTAAACCGCCTTGGCCACGGCTTCCTGTCTCAGCACCTGCGCCTGCAGCTGTTGGCTACGCGCCGCCCAGGCACCGGCCAGCTCTTCATTAAGATGCATTGCCGCGCGTTGACCGGCAAAAGCCACGTACTGGCGCAGCAGCGTATTCGCTTCCGGCGCGGTTTCAGCAATAAGTTTGACGCTGTCGTTCAGGCTCTTGGCCGCGTCGCCCGGCTGATACTGGATATTAGCGATCAGTTCATCCAGCAGCGCCGCGTCATCACGCGCGCTGCCTTGTTGCCGCTGCTTGTAATAGTCGCTTTGCAGCCAGAATTCGCGGCGCGCATCGTAAGACGCGAGCTGCATAATAAACTCCTGATAGGCTTCATCGGCAATAACGGGCAGCTGAACCGGCGCGTTGCTGCTGCGGATAGCCAGGTTATCCAGAAAAAGCTGCTGCGAATAGTAACGGCCCAACATGTTGACCGTGGGGCGATCGGTTACTGCCGTCGTGCTCCATTTTGGCGTCATCAGCAGCGAACAGAGCCAGGCCAGCAGCGCAAAAGAGATGGCGCCGCCGATAATCCAGCGTTTTCCTCGCCATAAAGCGCAGCAAAGCCCGCGGATATCCAGTTCGTTCTCTGCAACGTCAGGATGCGTCATACTTGATATTCCTTGTCATCAGGGTAAAGAGGTCCAGGGTAAAAGCGAGCTATTGTGCTTTGCGCAGCCTTCTTTTTGCTCTTTTTAACAGCCGCGCCACGCGCCATGCGCGCTTGATACAGTAGCCGTACAGCATAAAAGCCAGCAGGAACAGCAGCAGCATCATCCAGTCAGGGACAAAGCTTAGCGATTCGCCCAGCACGCCGACACCAGCCAGCAGCGCGGCCGCCAGCGTAATCAGAAAGCAGGCCTGACGGGAGGTGAATCCGGCCCGCATAATCAGATGGTGAATATGCTGGCGGTCAGCAGAAAATGGGCTCATGCCTTTGCTCAGGCGACGATACATAATGGCCACCATATCCATCAGCGGAATGGCGATAAGCCACAGCGCGGTCACGGGCGTGATGGGATGGCTCTGTCCCTGCGTCGCTTCCAGCAGGATCCAGATAATGGTAAAGCCTATCAGCGTGCTGCCCGCATCGCCCATAAACACCTTGTAGCGACGGCCAAACACGCCCAGGTTGAGCAGGATATAAGGGATAATGGCGGCGATCATCGCAAAGCACCACATCGCCAGGCTCTGCTGGCCATCAACAATCAGAATGATGCCCATCGCCAGAAAGGTGACGCAGGAAAGGCCGCCCAGCAGCCCGTCGATACCGTCCACCATATTAAAGGCGTTAATCGCCGCCCAGACCGCAAACAGCGTCAGCACGTAGCCGAAAGGGCCGACAATCAGCTCCCATGGGCCGAAGATAAACCCCAGGCTCAGCAGATAGAGCTTGGCCATCGTCATCATGACCACCGCAATGCCCGCCTGTACGCAGGCGCGGATTTTGACGCTGATATCAAAGCGGTCATCAAGTGCGCCAACCAGTACCAGTACGCCAGCACAGCTCAGGTAAAGCAGGCTGTGGGGAATATAGTAATCAGTGATAGTAAAACCGAAGCAAATGCCGGCAAAAACAGAAATGCCGCCGACCAGAGGGATAACACCCTGGTGACGCTTGCGATAGTTGGGCTTGTCCACAAGACCCACTTTTTTTGCTGCCTTACGCGCGAAAAAAAGGAATACCAGCGAAAATAAAAATATTAAAGCAAGCTCAGTACTCATATTGAGTAAATTCACATTAACCAGCTCTCTGCTAAGAATCCCAACTTTATAGCAACTTTTATGCCATAAGTGGCTGTTTGATTCTGATGTCCATCGTGTATCGGATAAAACTCAGTATAACCGTCCGGTTTTATACCCGAATGCACCTTTAATTTAATTCTCCAGTCGCGACATCGTATAGCCCATAAACGAAAAACGCCACGTCTGAGCGTGGCGTTCCCCGAGTTTTCTTATTTTTCCGGCTTCTGACATCCTTTCAGACAAAAAAAGAGGGTTGATCGCTCAACCCTCTTTTTTGTACAGACCATTCGCTGTTACGAACGCTTCATCATGTCGAAGAATTCGTCATTGGTTTTGGTCATCGCCAGCTTGTTGATCAGGAATTCCATCGCGTCGATTTCACCCATTGGATGGATGATTTTACGCAGGATCCACATCTTCTGTAGCTCTTCAGAACTGGTCAACAGCTCTTCTTTACGGGTACCGGAACGGTTGTAATCGATAGCAGGGAACACGCGCTTCTCGGCGATTTTACGCGCTAAGTGCAGTTCCATGTTGCCTGTACCTTTAAACTCTTCGTAGATAACCTCGTCCATTTTCGAGCCGGTATCAACCAGCGCGGTGGCGATAATGGTCAGGCTGCCGCCCTCTTCTACGTTACGCGCGGCACCGAAGAAGCGTTTTGGACGATGCAGGGCGTTAGCATCCACACCCCCCGTCAGCACTTTACCGGAAGCCGGTACAACGGTGTTATAGGCACGGGCCAGACGCGTAATGGAGTCCAGCAGGATGATCACGTCTTTCTTGTGCTCAACCAGGCGCTTGGCTTTTTCGATAACCATTTCGGCAACCTGCACGTGGCGGGAAGCTGGCTCATCAAAGGTAGAGGCAATAACTTCGCCTTTCACCAGACGCTGCATCTCGGTAACTTCTTCCGGACGTTCGTCAATCAGCAGCACCATCAGCACGCAGTCAGGATGGTTGTAGGCAATGCTCTGCGCGATGTTCTGCAGCAGCATGGTTTTACCGGCTTTTGGCGGCGCGACGATCAGGCCACGCTGGCCGCGACCGATCGGCGAAGCCAGATCCAGTACGCGTGCGGTTAAGTCTTCGGTAGAACCGTTACCGCGCTCCATGCGCAGACGCGAGTTAGCGTGCAGCGGCGTTAAGTTTTCAAACAGGATTTTGCTACGGGCGTTTTCCGGTTTGTCATAGTTAACTTCGTTAACCTTCAGCAGGGCGAAATAGCGCTCACCTTCTTTCGGCGGGCGGATCTTGCCGGAAATGGTGTCACCAGTGCGGAGGTTAAAACGGCGGATTTGGCTGGGAGATACGTAGATGTCGTCGGGGCCGGCAAGGTAGGAACTGTCTCCGGAGCGGAGGAAACCAAATCCATCCTGCAATATCTCCAGTACGCCGTCGCCGAAAATATCTTCGCCGCTTTTCGCATGTTGTTTAAGGATGGCGAAGATAATGTCCTGTTTGCGCATGCGCGCCAGGTTTTCCAGCCCCATATTTTCGCCGAGAGTTATCAGGTCAGAAACCGGCGTATTTTTTAATTCGGTAAGATTCATAATGGTGGGTTCTTAAACTCGGGGTAAATCTCGAAATGTTTGTCGTCAATGGTATGGCGAAAAATCCATGCCTGTTAATGGCTTTCTTGTCGGACTCTCGACGATCGCGTGCAGGAATACGCGGATCCGATACGAGGAGACGGTAAGGACAAGGTGCCGGAAATTCTGGATACTAACCGTCAGATTGCTGAATATCTGTAAAACTCAGATGAATACAGTGTTCAACAAGGAGCAAATCTTAGATTCAAACTACAGGTAAGTGCGTAGTGCAGTAAAAATAAGTTAGCACGCTTGTTCGCAAACGTCTAGCGGTGAGCTAAAAATATGCAGCTGGTATGACAAGGCGCAGAATCGGGCTGGATGGAATAGTGCCCGGCAGCGCCGCCGCTGCCGGACAAAGGGCGATTAGCCCAGGTTCGCGGTCAGGAACTCTTTGAGCTGGCCTTTAGAAAGGGCACCCACTTTCGTTGCCGCCACTTCGCCGTCTTTAAACAGCAGCAAAGTAGGAATACCGCGAATGCCATATTTTGGCGCCGTGCCCGGGTTTTCGTCGATGTTCAGTTTTGCGATGGTCAGCTTGCCGTCGAACTCTTCGGCGATTTCATCGAGGATCGGGGCAATCATTTTGCACGGACCGCACCATTCTGCCCAGAAGTCGACCAGCGTCAGGCCTTCTGCTTTCAGTACGTCGGTTTCAAAGCTGTCATCGGTCAGGTGGACAATTTTATCGCTGCTCATGTCTTACTCCAAAATATTATGCCTGGCTGCGTGGCGTAAAATCTGCCAACTTAGGTTGACTTTATTTCACCGGATACGCTTTCGTAGAGCAATAGTAAGCTGATATTCTACCACACTATGAGCAAAACACACTTAACCGAACAGAAGTTTTCCGACTTCGCCCTGCACCCACAGGTCATTGAAGCCCTTGAAAATAAAGGGTTTCATAACTGCACGCCTATTCAGGCGCTGGCATTGCCTTTCACGCTGAACGGGCGTGATGTAGCGGGACAGGCGCAAACCGGTACCGGGAAAACGATGGCGTTTTTAACGTCAACGTTCCATCATCTTCTTTCTCACCCCGCGCCGGAAGGGCGTCAGGTTAACCAGCCACGCGCGCTGATCCTGGCTCCGACTCGCGAATTAGCCGTGCAAATTCATGCAGATGCAGAACCACTGGCGCAGGTGACCGGCCTCAAGCTCGGGCTGGCCTACGGCGGTGACGGCTATGACAAGCAGCTGAAAGTACTGGAAAGCGGCGTCGATATTATTATCGGCACCACCGGCCGGCTGATTGACTACGCTAAACAGAATCACGTTAACCTGGGCGCGATTCAGGTTGTCGTCCTCGACGAAGCCGACCGGATGTTCGATCTGGGCTTCATTAAAGACATTCGCTGGCTGTTCCGCCGCATGCCTGCCGCTAACCAGCGTCTTAACATGCTGTTCTCCGCAACGCTTTCCTTCCGCGTCCGCGAGCTGGCGTTTGAAAACATGAACAACGCCGAATATGTGGAAGTGGAGCCGGAGCAGAAAACCGGACACCGCATTAAAGAAGAGCTTTTCTATCCTTCCAACGAAGAGAAGATGCGTCTTCTGCAAACCCTTCTGGAAGAAGAGTGGCCGGATCGCGCCATTATTTTCGCCAATACCAAACACCGTTGTGAAGACATCTGGGGCCACCTGGCGGCTGATGGTCACCGTGTTGGTCTGCTGACCGGCGACGTGGCGCAAAAGAAACGCCTGCGTATTCTCGATGACTTCACCAAAGGCGATGTAGATATACTGGTTGCTACCGACGTAGCCGCTCGCGGTCTGCATATCCCTGCGGTGACCCACGTTTTCAACTACGATTTGCCTGACGATCGTGAAGACTACGTCCACCGCATCGGCCGTACCGGTCGAGCGGGCGCAAACGGGCACTCTATCAGCCTGGCTTGTGAAGAGTATGCGCTGAACCTGCCTGCTATCGAAGAGTATATCGGCCACAGTATTACCGTAAGCCGCTATAACAGCGACGCGCTGATGACCGACCTGCCGCCGCCAAAACGCTTAACGCGTAGTCGTCCTGGCAACGGCCCGCGCCGCAGCAGCGGCCCGAACAATCGTCGCAGCGGTCCGCCGCGCAACAATAACCGCAAACGTTCAGGTTAACGCCATGCCTAGCGCTTCATCGCTTTATGCTGCAATAGATTTAGGATCTAACAGCTTTCATATGTTGGTGGTGCGCGAGGTGGCTGGCAGCATCCAGACCGTTGCGCGCATCAAACGCAAGGTGCGCCTGGCTGCCGGTCTGGACAGCGACAGCCGCCTTTCCGATGAGGCGATGGCGCGCGGCTGGCAGTGCCTGAAACTGTTCTCTGAACAGCTGCAGGATATCCCGGCGCACCAGATCCGCGTCGTTGCGACGGCAACGCTGCGCCTGGCCGCCAACGCCGGAACCTTTCTGCATCAGGCGCAGCAGATTTTAGGCTGCGCCATTAATGTGATTAGCGGCGAAGAAGAAGCCTGCCTGATTTACCAGGGCGTGGCTCATACCACTGGCGGTTCCGATAAGCGTCTGGTGGTTGATATCGGCGGCGGCAGTACGGAGCTGGTCACGGGCAGCGGCGCAGAACCAGGCGCGCTGTTCAGCTTGCCCATGGGCTGCGTGACCTGGCTGGAACGCTATTTTGGCGATCGTCACCTGGGCAAGCTCAACTTTGACGAGGCCGAGCAGGCCGCCAGCGAGATGATTCGTCCGGTAGCGAAAAAGCTGCGCGAGCAAGGCTGGGAAATCTGCGTTGGCGCGTCGGGCACCGTCCAGGCGCTGCAGGAAATCATGATGGCGCAAGGCATGGACGAGCGCATCACGCTGAGCAAGCTGCAACAGCTGAAACAGCGCGCTATTCAGTGCGGCAAGCTGGAAGAGCTGGAAATCGAAGGCCTGACGCTGGAGCGCGCGCTGGTTTTCCCCAGCGGCCTTTCCATTTTGATCGCCATCTTTACCGAGCTGAATATCAGCAGCATGACGCTGGCCGGTGGCGCGCTGCGCGAAGGTCTGGTTTACGGCATGCTGAAGCTGCCGGTCGATCGCGATATTCGTAACCGCACGCTGCACAATATCCAGCGCCGCTTTGCCATTGACGCCGATCAGGCTTCGCGCGTACGTATGCTGGCAGAAAGTTTTGCTCGTCAGGTTAGCCACAGCTGGAAGCTGGACGATCGCTGCCGGGAGCTGCTCGACAGCGCCTGCCTGATCCATGAAATCGGCCTGAGCGTCGACTTCAAACAGGCTCCGCAGCACGCCGCCTATCTGGTACGTAATCTGGATTTGCCGGGCTTTACGCCCGCGCAGAAAAAGCTGCTGGCGACGCTGCTGCAAAACCAGGTCAACGGTATCGATCTGGCGCTGCTCAGCCAGCAAAATGCCGTGCCGCCGCGCATGGCGGAAAGAATGTGTCGGCTGCTGCGGCTGGCCATCATTTTTGCCAGCCGTCGTCGCGATGATACGCTGCCCGCGGTTCGGCTGCATGCTGATGACGATAGTTTGCAGGTGGCCTTACCGGCTGGCTGGCTGGAAGCGCACCCGCTACGTGCAGAACTGCTGGAGCAGGAAAGCCACTGGCAAAGCTATGTGCACTGGTCGCTGACCATAAACTAGTTTATTACCCGGTGCTTTTTGCCTTATCCAGCATCGCCCTTAATCCGGCCACGCGGCTCTGCCCCGTTTGCATCCGCTGTTCCGGGCTAACTACTTTGCGCTCGGTTTCCCAGTTCAGATCGTCCTGCGGCAGCTCCAGCAGAAAACGACTCGGCTCTGGTCGAATAACTTCGCCATACTGGCGCCGTTCGCGGCACAGCGTAAACGTCAGCTCCTTCTGCGCCCGCGTAATCCCCACGTATGCCAGCCGGCGCTCTTCTTCTACGTTGTTTTCGTCAATGCTGCTCTGGTGCGGCAACAGCCCTTCTTCCATGCCGACAAGATAAACGTAAGGAAACTCCAGCCCTTTCGAGGCGTGCAGCGTCATGAGCTGGACCTGATCCATATCTTCCTCGCTTTCGCCGCGTTCCATCATGTCGCGCAGCGTAAAGCGCGTCACCACCTGCGTCAGCGTCATCGGCTCGTCGATATCGCTGCCTTCCAGCATTTCCGTCATCCACTGAAAGAGCATATTGACGTTTTTCATCCGCATTTCGGCGGCTTTCGGGCTGGCGGAAGTTTCAAACAGCCAGCTCTCATAATCGATACCGCGAATTAAATCGCGTACTGCGGCAATCGGTTCACGCTCTGCCAGCACGGCAATTTCCTGCAGCCAGAAGGTGAAACGCTGTAGCGATTCCAGCCCGCGTCCGGTCAGCGTCTGTCCCAGCCCCATATCGAAGCTGGCGGTAAACAGGCTCTTGTTGCGCTGCATCGCCCACTCGCCCAGCTTTTGCAGCGTGGCTGGCCCGATTTCACGCTTTGGCGTATTGACGATGCGCATAAAGGCGCTGTCGTCGTTGGGATTGGTCAGTACGCGCAGATAGGCGAGTAAATCTTTGATTTCCGGACGCGAGAAAAATGAGGTTCCGCCAGAAATCCGATAGGGGATCCGGTTTTGCATCAGCATTTTTTCAAAAACGCGCGACTGATGGTTGCCCCGGTAAAGAATGGCGTAATCTTTGTACTGCGTTTTATTAATGAAGTGATGCGCTATCAGTTCGCCCGTTACCCTTTCGGCTTCATGATCTTCATGGTTGGCCGTGACCACTTTTAGCTCCGCGCCGTAGCCCAGCTCTGAAAAGAGCCGTTTTTCAAAAACGTGCGGATTGTTGGCGATCAGGATATTGGCCGCTTTCAGAATACGTTCCGACGAACGGTAGTTTTGCTCCAGCTTAATCACCTGCAGCGCCGGGAAATCTTCCTTTAGCAGCACCAGGTTTTGCGGCCGTGCGCCACGCCAGGAGTAGATTGACTGATCGTCATCACCTACCACGGTGAAACGGGCGCGAGCGCCGACCAGCAGTTTAACCAGCTCATACTGGCTGGTATTGGTATCCTGGTATTCATCCACCAGCAGATAGCGGATACGCTGCTGCCAGCGCTCGCGCACTTCCAGATTTCGCTGGAAAAGCAGCGTCGGCAGCAGGATTAAATCGTCAAAGTCCAGTACGTTACAGGCTTTCAGATGCTGGTCATAAAGTCCGTAACAGTGCGCAAAAATCTTGTCGCGTTCGGACGTGGCTCCCGCCGCTGCGCGGCCAGGATCCAGCAGATCGTTTTTCCAGTTAGAGATCGTCGAGACCAGCTGCTGTAACAGGTTTTTATCGTTTTCCAGCCACTGCTCGGTCAACTCTTTAAGCAGCGCCAGCTGATCCTGGTCGTCAAACAGGGAAAAATTTGATTTCATTCCCAGCGCGGCATATTCACGCTTGATGATTTCCAGCCCCAGCGTGTGGAAGGTAGAAATCATCAGGCCGCGCGCTTCTTTACGTCCCAGGGTTTGCGCCACGCGCTCTTTCATTTCGCGCGAGGCTTTATTGGTAAACGTCACCGCCGCAATATGGCGAGCCTGATAGCCGCATTCGCGGATCAGGTGAGCAATTTTATTGGTAATAACACGCGTTTTGCCCGAGCCTGCACCGGCCAGCACCAGACAAGGCCCGGTGACAAATTCGACGGCGTGTTGCTGACCAGGATTAAGACGCATAGGGTTTTACTCGATGAAATGACAGAGGGAAAGAAATCACAGCGTGGTAGTATAGCCAGCAGCATCCATACGACTCAAGGTACGATCATGGCAAAAACCGCAGCAGCACTCCATATCCTTGTAAAGGAAGAGAAACAGGCGCAGGAAATTCTGGCACAGCTGGAGCAAGGCGCAGATTTTGAAAAGCTGGCCAAAAAGCACTCCATTTGTCCGTCAGGTAAAAAAGGCGGCCATTTAGGCGAGTTTAAACAGGGCGCCATGGTGCCGGCTTTCGATAAAGTGGTGTTTTCCTGCCCGCTTATCACGCCTTACGGCCCGCTGCATACGCAGTTTGGCTACCACATCATTAAGGTTCTGTACCGTAACTAACGACCGCCAGGGGATAATTGTCCCGGTCACGGTAGCGGCATAAAAAAAGCGCGGGATTTCCCCCGCGCCTGCAAACGTTAAAGCGCGGGCCAGCCCGCGCTTCTTATCTTAGCCAGCTACTGCAATACGTTTCATATCGGTCATATAGCCACGCAGCTTGCGGCCAACAGATTCGATAGGATGGTTACGAATAGCTTCATTAACGTCGCGCAGCTGTGCGTTATCGACGGAAGCGGAAGCTGTCGCCGCCTTGCCCAGATCGCCTGCCTGCAAGGTGGTCATAAACTCTTTCAGCAGCGGAACGGCCGCGTAAGAGAACAGGTAGTTACCGTATTCGGCAGTATCAGAGATAACCACGTTCATTTCATACAGGCGCTTACGTGCGATGGTGTTGGCAATCAGCGGCAGCTCGTGCAGCGACTCGTAGTAGGCAGACTCTTCAATGATGCCTGCATCCACCATGGTTTCAAACGCTAGCTCAACGCCTGCTTTGACCATTGCGATCATCAGCACGCCCTGATCGAAGTAGTCCTGCTCGGCGATTTTACCTTCAAACTGCGGCGCGGTTTCAAAAGCGGTTTTCCCGGTCTCTTCACGCCAGCCCAGCAGTTTTTTGTCGTCGTTGGCCCAGTCAGCCATCATGCCGGAAGAGAACTCGCCGGAGATGATGTCGTCCATGTGCTTCTGGAACAGCGGCGCCATAATGGTTTTCAGCTGCTCGGACAGCTCAAAAGCGCGGACTTTAGCCGGGTTAGACAGACGGTCCATCATCAGCGTGATGCCGCCCTGCTTCAGCGCTTCGGTCACGGTTTCCCAGCCGAACTGAATCAGTTTTTCCGCGTAAGCCGGATCGGTACCTTCAGCCACCAGCTTGTCGAAACACAGCAGCGAACCGGCCTGCAGCATACCGCACAGGATGGTCTGCTCGCCCATCAGGTCAGATTTCACTTCCGCCACGAAAGAGGATTCCAGCACGCCAGCACGATGGCCGCCGGTTGCGGCTGCCCAGGCTTTGGCAATCGCCATGCCTTCGCCTTTCGGATCGTTTTCCGGGTGCACGGCAATCAGCGTCGGCACGCCAAAACCACGCTTGTACTCTTCACGCACTTCCGTACCCGGACATTTTGGCGCAACCATCACTACGGTGATGTCTTTACGAATTTGTTCGCCCACTTCCACGATGTTAAAACCGTGCGAATAGCCCAGCGCGGCGCCATCTTTCATCAGCGGCTGGACTGCACGTACTACCGAGGTGTGCTGCTTGTCCGGAGTCAGGTTAACCACCAGATCGGCCTGCGGGATCAGTTCTTCGTAGGTGCCTACTTTAAAACCGTTTTCAGTCGCTTTACGCCATGAAGCACGCTTCTCTGCAATCGCCTCGGCGCGCAGTGCATAAGCGATATCCAGGCCAGAATCACGCATATTCAGACCCTGGTTCAGGCCCTGAGCGCCACAGCCAACGATGACGACCTTTTTGCCTTTCAGGTAGCTTGCTTCATCCGCAAATTCATCGCGCGCCATAAAGCGGCATTTACCTAATTGCGCTAACTGGTTGCGCAGGTTCAAAGTATTGAAATAGTTAGCCATGGTAACTCCTGAGGTTGTGTTCGTCTTTTATTTGTCGGTGATGTGTATCACCCTCTTGATTCCCATCTTATGACAGGAAATGCATTGCTTAAATTGATATATTAACAACGTCATATTGCAATTACTGCAACGCTAAAATGAGGCCTGAAGCGCATGGATTTACGCGATCTAAAACTTTTTCTTCACCTGGCCGAAAGCCGCCATTTTGGCCGCAGCGCGCGAGCCATGCACGTGAGTCCCTCCACGCTTTCCCGCCAGATTCAGCGGCTGGAGGAAGATCTTGGCCAGACGCTGTTTCTACGCGATAACCGCACCGTTACGCTGACCGATGCCGGAGAGCAGCTGCGGCAGTTCGCCCAGCAAACGCTGTTGCAGTATCAGCAGCTGCGCCACGCTATCGGTCAGCATGGCCCGTCGCTGAGCGGCGAACTACGCCTGTTTTGCTCGGTGACCGCCGCCTACAGTCATTTACCGCCAATCCTCGATCGTTTTCGCGCAGAGCATCCGCTGGTGGAGATCAAGCTAACCACGGGCGATCCCGCCGATGCGGTGGAAAAAGTGCAAAGCGCCGAGGCCGATATCGCTATCGCCGGACGACCGGAAACGCTGCCTGCCAGTATTGATTTTACTGCGCTTGGCCCGATCCCGCTGGTGCTGATTGCGCCCGCGCTGCCCTGTCCGGTACGTAGCCAGGCCAGCCAGCCCGAACCCGACTGGACGCAGATTCCGTTTATCCTGCCCGATCAGGGGCCAACCCGGCAGCGTATCGATTTATGGTTTCGCCGCCGCCGCATTGCCAGTCCGCTGATTTATGCCACCGTGGGCGGACATGAGGCGATTGTGTCGATGGTAGCTTTAGGCTGCGGCATCGCGCTGATCCCCGATGTGGTGCTGGAGAACAGCCCGGAGCCAATCCGTAACCGTATTCTGGAACTGGAAAACATTGATATTGTCGCCCCGCTGGAGCTGGGCGTTTGCGTGCAAAGAAAGCGGCTCAACGAGCCGCTGATTGATGCGTTCTGGAGCCTGCTTTAACCGGCCAGGAAGAAGCTGAAAGCCGGGTTAGCGGTTTCGTTGTGAAAATCGTAGCCCAGCGCGGTCAGGTGTTCTTCAAACTGCGGCTCGCTGTCGCTCAGTTCGAATCCTGCCAGCACGCGGCCATAGTCGGTGCCGTGGCTGCGGTAATGAAACAGCGTAATGTTCCAGTGCGTGCCCAGCGTCTGCAAAAAGCGCAGCAGCGCGCCGGGCGCTTCTGGAAACTCAAAGCTGTACAGGCGCTCGCGCAGCGGTTTGGATGGACGACCGCCAACCATATAGCGCACGTGCAGCTTTGCCATTTCATCATCGGAAAGATCGACCACCTTATAGCCGCCTTCATCCAGCAGCTGCAATATTTCACTGCGTTCTTCCAGGCCACGCGTCAGCCGGACGCCGACAAAAATGCAGGCGTTATCGGGATTAGCGAAGCGATAGTTGAACTCGGTGACCGAGCGACCGCCCAGCAGCTGACAGAACTTCAGAAAGCTGCCTTTTTGTTCCGGAATAGTTACCGCCAGCAGCGCTTCACGCTGTTCGCCCAGTTCGCAGCGTTCGGAAACATAGCGTAAACCGTGGAAGTTAACGTTAGCGCCAGAAAGAACATGCGCCAGACGTTCACCCTTGATCTGATGCTGCTGGATATACTTTTTCATCCCGGCCAGCGCCAGTGCGCCAGAAGGCTCCGCAACGGCGCGCACATCTTCAAACAGGTCTTTCATTGCCGCACAGATGGCATCGCTGTCTACGGTGATGATGTCATCCAGATATTCCCGGCAAAGCCGAAAGGTTTCGCTGCCGATGCGTTTTACCGCCACGCCTTCAGCAAACAGCCCCACGCGCGGCAGATCGACCGGTTCACCCGCTTCCAGCGCGGCTTTCAGACAGGCTGAATCCTCCGCCTCAACGGCGATAACTTTTATTTGTGGCATCAGCTGTTTGATCAGCACCGCCACGCCAGCCGCCAGGCCGCCGCCGCCCACGGGCACAAAAATGCGATCGAGATGTGCATCCTGCTGCAGCAGCTCCATCGCCAGCGTTCCCTGGCCCGCGATGACCATCGGATGATCGAACGGCGGCACAAAGGTGTAGCCCTTTTGCTCCGCCAGCTCGAGCGCTTTCGCTTTGGCTTCGTCAAAGTTAGCGCCAAACAGATAAGCCTCACCGCCAAACGCCCGCACGGCTTCCACTTTGATGTCTGCCGTCGCCAGCGGCATCACGATCAGCGATTTGATTCCCAGCCGGGTTGCCGACAGCGCGACGCCCTGAGCATGGTTGCCTGCCGAAGCGGTGACTACGCCGTTGGCTTTTTGCTCTTCGTTCAGTGAAGCGATCATCGCATAGGCACCGCGCACCTTGAAGCTGTGCACCGGCTGGCGATCTTCACGTTTAACCAGCACCGTATTGCCCAGACGAGAAGAGATTTTCTCCATCTTTTGCAAAGGCGTCACCTGTGCGACCTCGTAAACCGGCGAACGAAGCACGGCTCGTAGATATTCCGCGCCGCAAGGCTCGGCGGGTAGCGGTTGAGACTCAGCCATTCTTTTTAGCCTCCCAGCTTGCTCTTATCACGTACCGCGCCTTTGTCCGCGCTGGTTGCCAGTAAGGCGTAAGCACGCAGAGCAAGGGAAACCTGACGCTCGCGATGATGAGGCGTATAAGCTGCGTCACCACGCGCCTCTTCCTCTTCACGACGGGCATGCAGCTCGTTGTCCGGCACGTCCAGCTTGATGCCGCGGTTTGGAATATCGATGTCGATCATGTCGCCATCTTTTACCAGCGCAATGGTGCCGCCGCTGGCCGCTTCCGGAGAGGCGTGACCGATAGAAAGACCTGAAGTGCCGCCCGAGAAGCGTCCGTCAGTAATCAGCGCACAGCTTTTACCCAGGCCCATCGATTTCAGGTAGGTGGTTGGATAAAGCATTTCCTGCATGCCTGGCCCGCCTTTCGGCCCTTCGTAGCGGATAACCACTACGTCACCGGCAACCACTTTTCCGCCCAGAATAGCGGTTACCGCATCGTCCTGGCTTTCATACACTTTGGCCGGCCCGCGGAATTTGTGGATCTCTTTCTCCACGCCAGCGGTTTTAACGATACAGCCATCTTCGGCGATGTTGCCGTACAGGATGGCAAGGCCGCCGTCCTGGCTATAGGCGAACTCGCGGGAACGAATACAGCCTTCTTGACGGTCGTCATCCAGCGTGTCCCAGCGCGTATCCTGCGAGAAAGCCTGGGTGGTGCGGATACCGGCAGGGCCAGCACGGAACATTTTTTTCACCGCTTCGTCTTTGGTCAGCATGATGTCGTACTGTTCCAGCGTTTCGTTCAGGCTCAGGTTCAGCACGTTTTTGACGCTATTGTCCATCAGGCCCGCGCGGTTCAGCTCGCCAAGAATGCCGAGAACGCCGCCTGCACGGTGCACATCTTCCATATGGTATTTCGGCGTGCTTGGTGCGACCTTGCACAGATGCGGCACCTTACGTGACAGGCGATCGATATCGGACATATTGAAATCGATTTCGCCTTCCTGCGCTGCCGCTAACAGGTGCAGCACGGTATTGGTTGAACCGCCCATGGCGATATCCAGCGTCATCGCGTTTTCAAAAGCGGCTTTGCTGGCGATGTTGCGCGGCAATGCGCTTTCGTCATCCTGCTCGTAATAGCGTTTAGCCAGCTCGACAATGCGCTTGCCGGCATTCAGGAACAGCTCTTTACGGTCAGCATGCGTTGCCAGCAGCGAGCCGTTGCCCGGCTGTGACAGGCCCAGCGCTTCCGTCAGGCAGTTCATTGAGTTCGCGGTAAACATCCCGGAACAGGAACCGCAGGTAGGACAGGCAGAGCGCTCGATTTTGTCGCTGTCTTCGTCGCTGACGTTCGGGTTAGCCCCCTGGATCATTGCATCGACCAGATCCAGCTTGATGATTTTGTCGGAAAGCTTGGTTTTACCGGCTTCCATTGGGCCGCCGGAAACAAAGATCACCGGAATATTCAAACGCAGGGAGGCCATCAGCATGCCCGGCGTGATTTTGTCGCAGTTAGAGATACAGACCATGGCATCCGCGCAGTGGGCGTTAACCATGTACTCTACCGAGTCGGCAATCAGCTCGCGCGAAGGCAGAGAGTAAAGCATGCCGCCGTGCCCCATCGCGATGCCATCATCAACGGCGATAGTGTTGAACTCTTTGGCGACGCCGCCGGAAGCTTCAATCTGTTCGGCAACCAGCTTGCCCAGATCGCGCAGATGGACGTGACCCGGCACAAACTGCGTAAAGGAGTTCACTACGGCAATAATGGGTTTACCAAAATCGTCATCGGTCATTCCCGTGGCGCGCCACAGCGCGCGGGCACCGGCCATATTACGGCCATGGGTGGTAGTGGCGGAACGGTACTTAGGCATGCTCATACTCCAGAATCAGACGGTATACGGACGCCAGACGGCGCCCGTCAATTTTCATTATTATGGGTTTACCGGATCTAACCAGCCCCATTTGTCTTCGGTTTCGCCAGTGAACAGCCCAAAGAAGGCGGACTGAATACGCGTTGTCACCGGACCACGTTTACCTTCACCTACCTGAATACCGTCTACGCTGCGTACCGGCGTGATTTCTGCTGCGGTGCCGGACATAAAGATTTCGTCGGCCAGGTAAAGCGATTCACGGGACAGCACCTGCTCGCGGACTTCGATACCCATATCTTTCGCCAGCTTGATGATGGCGTCACGCGTGATGCCCGGCAGCGCGGAAGAGGTAAACGGCGGCGTAAACAAAATGCCATCCTTCACTTCAAACAGGTTTTCGCCCGCGCCTTCAGAGATATAACCCTGCGTATCCAGCGCGATGCCTTCCTGATAGCCGTGACGACGCGCTTCGCTGCCTACCAGCAGAGAGGAAAGATAGTTACCGCCCGCCTTCGCCGCCGTTGGCAGCGTATTTGGCGCTACGCGGTTCCAGGAAGAAACCATCGCGTCAATACCTTGCTCCAGCGCTTCTGCGCCCAGGTAAGCGCCCCACGGGAAAGCGGCAATAATCACGTCGGTGCTGTAACCGTCCGGCGGGTTCACGCCCAGACCAACATCGCCGACAAACACCAGCGGACGAATATAAGCGCTGGTCAGCTTGTTGACGCGCAGCACTTCACGGCACGCTTCCATCAGGTCATCGACGCTTTGCGTCACCGGGAAACGATAGATTTTTGCTGAGTCGCGCAGGCGCTGCATGTGTTCACGATGGCGGAAGACTACCGGGCCTTTGTGCGAGTCGTAGCAGCGGACGCCTTCAAATACAGAGGTGCCGTAGTGCAACGCGTGGGACATGACGCTTACCTTCGCTTCTTCCCACTTAACCATCTCGCCATTGAACCAGATAAAGTCAGCTTTCTTCGTCATTCTTCTTTCCTTTCGCGCTCAGGCGCGGATTTGTTGTGTTGTCTGGTGTTGGATATGAACGGTAGCTACATCCATCAGCTTGCTTAACTGTGTCGACAGTAAATCGACCGGACGTTGGCTGGCAACGGTCATTTCAATATTAATATTGCCGCTGTTTTCGCCAGAAGACATATTCATGGCGCAAATCTGGAAGCCACGATGGCGAACGACGCGCAGGATACGCTCCAGGATTTCGGGACGCGGACGCGCCTCAATGGATAACTGATGCTGCATCATGAGGTTTTCTCCATCATATTTTCGTTGCTGGCGCCCGGCGGCACCAGCGGCCAGACGTTTTCTAATTCATCAATGGACACGTGCAGCATATAAGGGCCTTTGCTGTTCAACATGGCGTCCAGCGCGGCTTCTACCTGATCTTTACGCGTAATGCGCTGGCCGGGAATGTCAAAGGCGCGTGCCAGCATCAGGAAATCCGGGTTATCAGACAGGTTGGTTTCGCTGTAGCGTTCTGAGAAGAACAGCTGCTGCCACTGGCGCACCATGCCTAAGCGCTGGTTGTCCAGCAGCACGATTTTCAGCGGCAGCTGCTTACGCTTGATGGTGCCCAGCTCCTGGACGTTCATCATAAAAGAGCCATCGCCCGAGACGCAGATGACCGTATCGTCAGGGCGCGCCACTTGAGCACCCACGGCGGCTGGCAGCCCAAAGCCCATCGTGCCCAGGCCGCTGGAGGTAATGAAATCTTCCGGCTGGTTAAAGCTTACATGCTGTGCCGTCCACATCTGGTGCTGGCCAACATCTGTGGTCACTACAGCGCTGGCAGGTTTACGATCGGAAAGCTGCTTTAAAAACAGCGGCGCGTAAATGGCTTCGCCCGGATGATCGTAACGCCAGCCGTGATCCGCCTTCAGCGCCTGCACGTGGTCGCGCCATGCAGTAATGTCTGTTGGATGATACAGGTCGGGTAATAACTTATTGAGATCGCCGCGCAGGGCAACATGCGCCTGGCGCAGTTTATTGAGTTCAGCCGGGTCGATATCCATGTGGATAACGCTGGCGTGGGGAGCGAATGTATCAAGCTTACCCGTCACGCGGTCGTCAAAACGCGCGCCCACGGCAATCAGCAAATCACACTGCTGCACGGCGAAGTTAGCCGCTTTAGTACCGTGCATGCCCAGCATACCCAGATAGCAGGCATCCTGAGGATCGGGTGCGCCCAGGCCTTTCAGCGTGGCGACAACAGGAATACCCGTTTCGCGGGCAAATGAGCGCAGTGCGCCAACGGCGTTCGCCATACCTACGCCGCCGCCTACATACAGTACCGGCTTTTTGGCCTGGGCCAGCATAGCCCGCGCCTGCTGCAGCTCCTGATGAGGATGCTCTGCGTCATCTTCAACCGGCAGCAGATGCGCGGTCAGATCGCCGCTAGCTAACTGAATATCTTTAGGAATATCGATTAAAACCGGGCCCGGACGACCAGACTGTGCAATGGCAAAAGCCTCAGCCATCACTTCCGGCAGCTCTTCCAGAGAACCCACCAGGAAACTGTGTTTAGTGCAGGCCAATGACAAACCCAGCACGTCGATTTCCTGAAAGGCGTCGGTGCCGATCAGGCCGCCAGCAACCTGGCCGGTAATGGCCACAACCGGCACGGAGTCCATCATTGCATCCGCCAGGCCGGTAATAAGATTGGTCGCGCCAGGGCCAGAAGTTGCGATGCAAACGCCTACCTTGCCGGTAGAACGGGCATAGCCAATGGCGGCCATAGCAGCGCCCTGCTCATGACGGCACAGTAGGTGTTCGACGCCGCCATCATAAAGCGCGTCATAGACGGGCATAATTGCACCACCCGGATAGCCGAAAACCGTCTCGACCCCCTGCCCACGCAACGCCTGAACCACCCACTGAGCACCATTCATAGTTATTTCCCCGCCTCTCGCTGGGAACAACAGCATTTTATTCTACTGTTCATCTTCTGTTCCTCTGTCGTTAATACACTGGAAGCCCTGCCAAAAAAAAACCCCCGGACCTTTCGGTGCGGGGGTTCTTCTGAAATCAGGCTTGATTTTTAAGCCTTTCTTCCTCCGAGCGTAGCCCCGCACGGCGTGATAATAATCACGACGACGTTGATAATGACAAGGCTTAGGACTCGTAGAAGGGCTTTCATTTAGTTTCGATAAATTCACTTGTTCGAAGTAATGCCTACAGAGTTATCACAGTTAGCGGATCGCATTCAACTTTTTTCATCATTTTATTTTTTGGCGCAAGCCATGATTAATTAAAAAGCACTTATTAATCAAGCCATAACCCAAATCCTGAAAATTATTCATTACGCACCCGACGTAACGTTTTATACCGGTTATCGCCGCTGCTTTAACTTGCAAGATGCATCGAAAAATTATGCGCAACAATGTTGCCGCCAGCAATTTTTCTGCGAGCTGTCTTCGTAAACAAAAATCGGGGCATCGTATTTGTATCCGCCAGCGGACAAAATAACGCCAAAAGGAGTTTTTATGTCGTTATCTATAGCCTACACCCGTGCCGCCATTGGCGTAGAAGCGCCGCTGGTCACCGTTGAGGTTCATCTGAGTAATGGTCTGCCTGCGCTTACGCTGGTTGGCTTACCGGAAACAACGGTAAAAGAAGCCCGAGAGCGTGTGCGGAGCGCATTGATAAACTGCGGTTTTTCTTTCCCTGCCAGGCGCATTACCGTCAATCTCGCCCCTGCGGATTTGCCCAAGGAAGGCGGCCGATACGATCTGCCTATTGCCATAGCGATTCTGGCAGCCTCAGAGCAAATTTCCGGAGAAAAACTGGGGAAGTATGAGTTACTGGGAGAACTTGCGCTGACGGGGGCTCTGCGGGGCGTACAGGCTGCGATCCCTGCAGCGATGGCCGCGGCCGACGCTAACCGTGAGCTTATCCTCTCTTGCGATAATCGGGATGAGGTTGGTCTGGTACGACATGCGCACAGCCACCTGGCAACCAGTCTGCTGGAGGTGTGTACTTTTCTGAACGGCCAGGCACCGCTGGAAAAAGCTTGCTATAACGCGGCCGCGCCCCTTTTCCCACCTGAAGACCTGAATGAAATTATCGGGCAGCAGCAGGCAAAAAGAGCGCTGGAAGTGGCTGCCGCCGGCGGCCATAACTTGCTGTTGATCGGGCCGCCCGGCACAGGAAAAACGATGCTGGCCACGCGGCTCGCCGGGTTGTTACCGCCGTTAAGCGACAATGAAGCGCTGGAGAGCGCCGCTATTGCCAGCGTGGTTAGCTCATCGCTTATTCAGCATCAGTGGCGTCAGCGGCCTTTCCGCGCACCTCATCATACTTCTTCACGCTATGCGCTGGTCGGCGGCGGAGCGTTACCTAAGCCTGGCGAGATATCGCTGGCCCACAACGGCATCCTGTTTCTGGATGAATTACCGGAGTTTGAACGTAAGACGCTGGATGCCTTACGGGAACCTGTCGAATCTGGCAGTATCTCTATCTCGCGCGCACGGGCAAAAGTAACCTGGCCAGCACGTTTCCAGCTGATAGCGGCCATGAACCCCAGCCCTACAGGTCAACAGGGCACCAGACACGATCGCAGTACTCCACAGCAAACGCTACGTTATTTGAGCCGCTTGTCAGGCCCGTTTCTCGACCGTTTTGACCTTTCGCTGGAAGTTCCGCTTTTACCGCCGGGTACGTTAAGCCAGCCTGCAACAAGTGAATCCAGCGCGACGGTACGACAACGCGTTCTGTCAGCAAGGAAAATTCAGCAAGCGCGTGCCGGAGCAATAAACGGAATGTTGAAACCGCATGAAATCCGTCAGCACTGTGACATTGAGAGTAAAGACGCAAAGTGGCTGGAAGAGGTGTTAAGCCAGCTGGGACTTTCTGTACGAGCCTGGCAACGCATTTTGAAAGTTGCGCGCACCATTGCCGATCTGGCGGAAGAGAAAAGCATTAAGCGGGAACATTTACACGAGGCTTTAAGCTATCGTGCTATCGACAGGTTGTTAATTCACCTGCTCAGGAGCCTGGAATAAGGTTTTGCCTTGCAAAAAAGCGTTTATCACTGACAATAAAGGGGCCGAAGCCCCTTTATCATTAATCATCGCTGTCCGAATAGTCTTCCACACCTTCCATCTGCGGCTTGCCGCCGGAAAGCGTGTGAAAACGCTTGGGACGCTTGATTCGCGTCATATATTTTGACCAAACCCGTTCGGCTTCGGTTTGAGGCTCACGTATGCCACGGCATACCTCAATAAACAGACGCTCTTCTTCCGTTGCCGGTTCACGCTTTGCCAAATCCAGCTCGTTAAAAGCGTAACCATAACGCTCAAGAAGTTGAGCTTCTTTGATGGTGAAATCACCGTGACGCGAGAAACCGCGCGGGTAATGTTTATTATCAAAAAAACGATTCGTTGTTGCGAAGCTTTCCGCCATTTTACACGCTCCTAACTCTTTTATGGCCGTGCTATTTATGGCGCGGAGTATTAGATACGCTTGACAGAGTGTAAAACAAAACATTTAAATCATGACGACAAATGATTTTCAGGAGACGGATGTGGATACGGAATTATTAAAAACCTTTCTTGAAGTGAGCAGAACTCGCCACTTTGGACGTGCCGCTGAAGCGCTCTACCTTACGCAATCTGCCGTTAGCTTTCGTATCAGGCAGTTGGAAAACCAGCTTGGCGTCAACCTCTTTACCCGTCATCGTAATAACATTCGTCTGACCTCGGCAGGTGAACGGCTGCTCCCTTATGCCGAAAGCCTGATGAGTACCTGGATCATGGCGAAAAAAGAGGTAGCCCACACGCAGCAGCACCATGAGCTTTCCATCGGGGCCAGCGCGTCCTTGTGGGAGGCATATCTGACGCCGTGGCTGCAAACGCTGTATGAAAACCGGGAAGATTTGCATCTTGAAGCAAGGGTGGCCCAGCGACATTTGCTGGTGAAGCAACTACATGAGCGTCAGCTCGATCTGCTCATTACGACCGAAGCGCCAAAAATGGACGAGCTTACCAGTCAGCAAATTGGCCATATCTCTCTTACGCTTTATCGTTCGCGAAAATCGGAGAAACGTGAGAAATATGACTACATTAAGCTGGAATGGGGGGCGGACTTTCATCAACATGAGAGCTACCTGGCAGGTGCCGATGATGTGCCGGTCTTGACGACAACCTCGGCTCATTTGACGCGTCAGCTGCTGCATACAACCGGTGCCTGCGCTTTCTTACCGGATCTCTGGCACAGCGAATATGCGGATCTGATTGTGATCCCCGATACGCCTGTCGCCGTCAGGCCGCTTTATGCAGTCTGGTTACAAAACAGCGATCAGCAGGCGCATATCCGACAGCTGCTGAAGTTCCCGGTCAATACGCCATAGTTCAACGCATTAGATGGTCAGGTCTCTGGCCATCCAGATAGTTCAACGCAGCAGATGGTCAGGTCTCTGGCCATCAATGATAGCTCAATGCAGCAGATGGTCAGGTCTCTGGCCATCTGCCATTATTCAGCGCAGCAGATGAACAAGTCTCTGGTTATTTCATAGTTCAGCGCAGCAGCTGAGCAAATTTATGACTATTTACCCTATCTCAGCACAGCAGAGATCAACAAAGCCTGGGTCATTGGCTATATCTCAGCACAGCAGATAAACAAAGCCTGGATCGTTGATCCATAGCTTAGTGCTATAGATGGGAAGATCTCTGGCCATTCTGGTTTTATTTTGAATAGCGTATCTACGTTTTTGCTAAGATTTTTTGCTAAAAAAGAAGTGAATGAAAAAAAGAAAGGATACAGAAAGACATTTTCAGGACAAAAAAAATCCTTTGCCGAAGCAAAGGATTATTTTTTATTTGGCAGGGGCGGAGAGACTCGAACTCCCAACACCCGGTTTTGGAGACCGGTGCTCTACCAATTGAACTACGCCCCTAAAAGGGTGGCGGAACGGACGGGGCTCGAACCCGCGACCCCCTGCGTGACAGGCAGGTATTCTAACCAACTGAACTACCGCTCCACCGATTCTGTACTGAATTCAGACTGCGTCTGACTTCAGGTGTTTCGCCCTTACCTTGTCAGGGGTAAGGTCACGACCCGTAAACGGGTCTTAAATTGATGCCTGGCAGTTCCCTACTCTCGCATGGGGAGGCCCCACACTACCATCGGCGCTACGGCGTTTCACTTCTGAGTTCGGCATGGGGTCAGGTGGGACCACCGCGCTAAAGCCGCCAGG
>Ga0153980_1000179_pt1 | contig 32467 bp, 30 predicted proteins | sample TSGA064MetaG_FD_104722 | JGI IMG/M metagenome (GOLD analysis project Ga0153980, IMG submission 104722) | Attine ant fungus gardens microbial communities from Georgia, USA - TSGA064 MetaG | ecosystem: Host-associated > Fungi > Mycelium > Unclassified | place: USA: Georgia, Magnolia Springs State... | reverse complement strand
CAGTTCATCCATCATGGTTTCACCCATGCGCGTCAGTCGCGGCGCGGCGACCAGCACGTCGGGCTGCACCATTTCGCTGAGCATGGTGCAGGCCATGTCCATGCCGTTTTCCGGGCCGTACTTGCGCACGTAATAGCCCTCCAGCTCCAGCGCGATGGTCATCTGCACCTCGTCCAGCGAGGCGGAGACGTCGAGGCCGTAGCGCTCGCAGACGGTCAGGTAGCCCTGGGCCACGGCGCGGCGGTAAACGGCGGTGCGCACCTCAACGGGCAGGCAGGACTGCTTATTAAAATTGTTAGTTGTCACGGGAGACCTCCATATCGTTAAGCATGACGGATTCACAGGTGCTGACCACCTTGCCCAGCTGGTCGGTCAGCAGCGCCACCATGGACGCCAGCGCGTTACCATCGGGGCCGCTGTGACGGTTACCTGAGCATTCGATAACGTCCAGCATGTCGAGCACGGTCACGCCGACGCTGTGGGCATGCTGAAGGCGCAGGAAATCGGCATGGGGAATGGGGTAGCTGTCGTGATTGTTGAGTCGGGCGGACAGGGTATTCATGCGGCCACCTCACAAAGCGGCAGGCGGCGGGCAGCGGATTCGGTTTCGGCGGTGGTACGCAGCATGCAGGGACGGGCGGCGGTATCGGCACGGCGCACGGCGGCAAATAAAAAGGTGAACTGCATGCGTGCAGAAATAAGGGTTGCGGCCATATTGGCAGACTTCAGGGTTAGCTGGTTAAAGCTACCACCAGAAACGCCAATTTCACTGGTGGTGGTCCAAACAGGGTTGTCGTAACCGGCAACATTGGAAACCGGCGCTTCGTGAGAAGCCCCCACCTGGGCCACCATTACTCGACAGGCGCAAAGGAAGGAAACCCGTTGCGCGAAAAGTAGGCACCAGGAAGCACGAACACAAAAAAAGACGCGAGGCGCGTCATGATTTTGGGGCACATTTCTTACCGAAGTAGGGATGCCCCCAATATACCCTTGGCGGGCTCTGGATTGCAACGGATGTGCTCGGACGATGTCGGATGATAAAATCAGACTGCATGTTGATTTTAAAGGTTTTTTTTGACTTCCCCGGACGGGGATGGACAGGATACTGGTGCCGAAGGCCGGAATCGAACCGGCACGCCTTGCGGCGGTTGATTTTGAATCAACTGCGTCTACCGATTTCGCCACTTCGGCACTGAAGGGTATGCGGAAAACGTTGTGGATTATACCGTTACCTCTTGTTTCCGCAACCCCTATCGGCGGGGTTCAGCTCAACTGCTGAAAAAAAGACCGTCCTTTTCTCCAGATCGCAGGTTACTCGTGTCAGTCCCTGGCGAATACTTGTTCGATAGTAAGTAGATATATGCGCTATATAAGGTCATTTTTAAATCATCAAGTAGTTTTGAGAGCTTTCATCAACGAACGCTTGGTCATAGATTTTAGGAAATTAAAAACACCAACAGCCTGTAGACACGCTTTGAGCTGTCAAAACACATACTGCTCCCAGTGGACAAGGCTGTATTAGTATTTTAATTGACAAGGACAGGTAGCAGTATTGTTAAATCAGAAAGTACAATGCCTTACCTGGTACAGTTAAAGGAGATATAAAAATCATAGCAGGTATTAATGACTCACTATCTTTCAGTTTAGCTGGTTATGGTCAGCTACGGATACGTGAGGGGGTAGTTTACCGCTACTACAATGACTTGGGACCGCATGCAGGAAACTGTACCTGGGGAGTTGGCACACTAGCTCACTTTGGGACATGTACTGAAGCTGAGCTCAAAACGCATGTAACGGCTAAAGATGTGAATACTGCGCTGGCAAGGCACGTGCACAAAGTAGAAAAATATATTCATCGTAAAGTACGCAATCACCGCCTGATGCAGGCCCAATTTGATGGGCTGGTATCCTTTAGCTACAACGTGTCCAATCCTTCTTCCGTGATGGCTACAGCTGACCGTGGCGACATGAAAGCGGTATACGATAAAATGCTACAGTACATTTACGTATACAAACATGACTCAAAGGGACACAAAATTGGTAAACCCACAATTTTACCGCCCCTTTACAGAAGAAGACTTGAAGCAGCAGCCCCATTCAGGCAGGAACAATATGTTAAAAAAACTATCGGTAGCAGTCCTGTTTACACTGTGCGCATCCACCACTGTATATGCAGGCAGCGATCGGGAAACGGATGCCAGGTTAGATACTCTTATGGGCTCTGCTTCGCATGAGCGTTTCCACGATTTTCTAAACCAGCTACAAAAAGCCATTGCAGACAAAGACAAGAAAGCCGTTGCGGCAATGGTTGATTATCCTCTTACGATTACGGTTAACCATAAAGAGATCGACATCGCTGACGATCATGCTTTTATTAAGGCATACGACAAAATCTTCACCGCTCGGCTTGTTAAAATTATCCTGGATCAGAAGTATGCAGACCTGTTCGCTAAAGATACTGGCGTCATGATTGGTCCACACGGCGAACTATGGTTCAGCGGCATTTGTACCGTTAAAGATTGCAGCAAGTTCGATATTAAAATAATGCAAATTAACAACTGACAGCGTGTGCCCGCTACGCGTGGGCATACACCCCAATATTTATAATCGTCTATAAAAATCATCTCAGGTTTGCCTCCTGTCGAAAGAAAACCCTCAGTAACTCGTCAAAGGTAATATTTACCATCCTACTAATATGGTCAGTTATCCGACGTTCATCTATCTGAGAGCTTTATCGCTTAGCCTCGACAAAACTCTTTCCGATCAATCAGGCGACAAGCCCCGCGCCCAGGACTACTCTTAAATCACCCCTACCTGAACCAGCATACCGCTCCGCCGGGAACTCCATGTAGATCCCGTAGTCCGACTGTGGAGATCGGTGCGAGACGGGGTTGGATCGCGCCGGACAATTCAAATAGGGTATAAAAATGAAAGCAGCAACTAAGATAGCTTTGGCCTTGACGGTTTCTTCATCCTTGTTTGCCGGTGTGGCTTCTGCTGCCAGCTGGCAGGATCAGCTTAGCAGCGCAGCGAATTCGCTGAGCCAGAACAACTCTGGCACTACCGCGAACAGCGGACAAAACGGCACAACTTCATTAGGCGCGCTGAGCGGCCTGCTGAACGGCGGCAACCAGCAGCTCAGTTCCAACAGCATGACCAATGCCGCAGGCGTGCTGCAATACTGCGTGCAGAATAATGTGGTGAATAACAACGTTAGCTCGGTTAAAGATCAGCTGATGAGCAAACTGGGCCTGACCGATACCACCAAGGCGCAGGAAACCACCGACTACAAACAGGGCCTGATGGGATTACTGAATACCGGCAGCGACCAGCAGGTGAACCTGAAAAGCCTGGGCAATACGGAGCTGGGCAAAAAGGTGAAAACCAAGGCCTGCGATCTGGTCTTAAAACAGAGCAAACAGTTTATCTCTTAAGAAGCTGGCGAGGCTGTCCCCTCGCCTGCCTTCCCTGGCCACGGATGGCTACGACCCGCTCGCGTTCCCTGCACCTGTCACCACAACTCACAGAAACCTGGCTATTTCCCTCATGTCTCGGTAATCCGCTTCCTGTCCTTATTTCATAATCAGCTTAATCCCCAGCGCCGCCATTACGCTGCCGCCAATATGGTCAAACACGGCCTTATAACGCAGATAGGTTTTACGCGGGCCGCTGGAAGACAGCGCATAGGCCACAAAGGCATACCAAGAACCATCGATAACCAGCGAGGCAGTCGGCAATGCTATATACATCATTGGCGTGATATGGCTCGGCAGCAGTGCAGCGAAGATCCCGGCAAAAACTACCGCCGTTTTCGGATTGCTGATTTGCGTGAGAAAAGCGCTCATCAATGCGCGGCGAAAGCTTTTACCCGCACTGGCGTTCTTGTCCACATCCAGCGGCTTATGGGCATGGCGAAACATCTTAAACGCCATCCACAGCAAGTAGAGGCCGCCTACGGTTTTTAACGTCAGCCATAGCCAGGGCACCGCCGCCAGTAGCGTATGCAAACCCAGCAAGGCAACCAGTGAGATAACAACTGCTCCCATGCCCATTCCCAATGCCGCGCCCATACCCGCGCGTCGTGAAGATGCGACCGCCGTGCGCGCCACCAGAATAAAACTGGGGCCGGGGCTCATCGCGCCCAGCGCCAGCGCGCCGGATATCGTGGCTACTGCAATCAGGTTCGCGTCCATTTTTTCCTCGCTACAAAAATAAATAAACTACAGCAACCGCTCTTTTCTGCCATCCTGATGGCGTTGTTTTTTTTATAAGGTTAAACCGGGCTACGCTTTTATGAATAAAGAAACCGAACTGGCGAAAGCCAAACGTCTGCCGCTGCTGCTGCTTTGCGGCGCGGCTCTCCTGTTTATCGCGACGGTGCTTTATCCCTTATGGCGACCGGCGAACCTGTGGATCGGCGCGTTAAAAGCAGTATCCGAAGCGGCGATGGTCGGCGCGCTGGCGGACTGGTTCGCGGTCAGCGCGCTGTTTCGTCGCGTACCCGTCCCGCTGGTTGGTCGCCATACGGCCATTATTCCCCGCAATAAAGATCGCATCGCCGATAACCTTGCGCTGTTTGTGCAGGACAAATTCCTTAATACCGATTCGCTGTTGGCGCTGATCCGCCGTCACGATCCGGCACAGATTATTGCTGGCTGGCTGAGTGCGCCAGCCAATGCCGCCAGGCTTAGCGGCTATCTGTTAAAAGTGGTGCGCGGCTTCCTGGATCTGGCCGATGACTCACGCATCCAGGCTTTTATGCGTCGCGCCATTCATAAAGCGATCGATAAAGTAGATTTAACCCAGTCTGCCGCAATGGTGCTGGAAAGCCTGACCAAAAATAACCGTCATCAGGCGCTGCTCGACGATGCAATTGCTCAGCTGCTGCATCTGGTCAATAAGCCCACCACGCACGAATTTATTGCGCAGCAGGTGATGCGCTGGCTGAAGCGCGAGCATCCCATCAAAGAAAAAATGCTGCCGACGGAATGGGTTGGCGAAAAAAGTGCCGAACTGGCGGCGAACGCGGTGAAGTCAATTCTCAACGATATTGAACAGGATGGCGCGCACGAGCTGCGTCTGGGCTTTAACCGTGCGGTGCAGCGCCTGATTGAACGGCTGCGCAGCGATCCGGAAATGGAGCTGAAAGCCGAAGAGATCAAAACCTATCTGAAGCAGGATGAGGCGCTCAACACCTATATCGCCCAGATTTGGGGCGATTTGCGGAACTGGCTGAAGCAGGATCTGGATAAAGAAGATTCGGTACTGCACGGCAAGGTTAGCGCCGCTGCGCAGTGGCTGGGCGAAACGCTGACCCAGGATGCCCAGCTGCGTACTTCGCTGAACCAGCACATGGAAGAAGCCGCCGTTAGCGTCGCGCCAGAGTTTTCAGAATTTTTAAGCCGTCATATCAGCGATACGGTAAAAAGCTGGGACGCCAGAGATATGTCGCATCAGGTGGAATTAAATATCGGCAAGGATCTACAGCGGATACGCATTAACGGCACCGTGGTTGGCGGCGCTATCGGCCTGCTGCTATGGGCGCTGTCGCTGCTGCCTGCGCTGCTGTCACGATAATCTGGCAAGGGGTTTTACATGTTACTGGCCTGCCGCAAAGAACAGATTGGTCAGCGATTCATGGTTACGTCCGCATAAAAAAACCCGCGTCACCAGGACGCGGGCTGCATATCTTCCACTAAAGCGTTGTCAGCTTAACGGGAATCAGTACTTCTTGTCGGTCAGGTTGTTTGGTGCCATTTTGTCGTCGGTCAGCTCGTTTTCACGCAGACGGTTCTCGTTAAGAGTCACGTCATCTTTAAGCGCGTTGTTGCTGCCGGTCAGGTTATTTTGCATACGGTTTTCATTGGTATGCTCAACTTCCACTTCCTGACGACGTACGCTGTCTTTCACCGTTTCGACACGGGCGGTTTCTTCACCGCGCAGGCCTACTTCTTCTTTAATACGTGCGGTTTTCGCCACGGTTGGGATCTCGTGAGATTCCTCAACTTCGATGGTTTTATCTGACCAGTCCACATCGTTCAGATAGGCTGGCTCATCTACCGCGTGACGGAATACTTCTGCATGCTGATCGAACAGCGAGATATCTTCCGAGACTTCATCTTCTACCGTAAAGCGACGCAGACGTACGGAACCATCATTAATCTGGCGTTTGCCGATATCAACCTGCTCTTCCGCCAGCTTCAGCGAATCACGATTGGTTTCGGAAACGGCCAGATCTGCACGATCGCGATTGATCAGCGAATCCTGCTCGTTTCTTAATGCGTCACGTTCGTTGATGGCATCACGGTTATCCATCAGCGTGTCGTCTGCCAGCGTGCCGCCATTCGCGATATTATTGGTGGTGTTAAGATCGTTATTTAACGACGTATCGCGATTGCCGGACAGCAGGCCACGGTCATTGGTTTCGCCTGCAAAGTTGCGATTAATCGGATCGCGGTCCGTGTGGCTCAGTGAAGAGTAGTCAGCAGCAAAGGCGCTCAACTCCTGTTCAATGTGGTCAGCTTCATCTTTCGGTGCACGAACGGTCAGCAGCACGCCGCCGGAGCGCAGGGCTTTGCTGTATTCGCTGGCGTAGTTGTCATCAACGTCATCGCCAAACAGGCGCTGCCAGAAGCTTGGGTGACGGATCTCTTTATCTTCTACGCGTAATCTCTCACCGGAGATGATATCAATGTTTTTCTCTGCAATACCTTCGACGATCAATTTCTGTTTTGCCGCTTCCGCCTGAGTAACTTCGTTAAACGCGGTGACAATTTTTTCATGTGACATAAATAGATCCTCGTAAATAGGTTAAGGTTTCTGTTTCGTAATTTTAACTTCCTGATTACGCAGAGTGACTTTCTGCTGAAACTCTTCTTTATTAACGTGCTTGCGAATATGAATTTCTTCCTTAAGCACTTTTTTTGTGATTATTTCGACCTGCTCTTCAATCACGGGAATAATAAGCACATCCCCTTCCTGACGAATTTCAGCGGAATAATCATCGGCAACCTGATAATTCTTTGCGACGTGTTCGATTTCGACATTTTCCCTGGCCAGCTCGGTTTCCAGTAACTTCTCTACGTGGTGCGTAGAGCGGGTCAGACTAATCCGACTGTCAACCTTGCGCTGCTTAGTAATGTGAGCCTGCTCTTCAGCAAGCGGCATCGACACAACGTCATCAATTTTTTCAGCAAGCGGCGCGTTTTTATTTCCCATAAAATCAGCCTCTGAGATTTAAAATCATGAGCAATTTATTTGCTCGCCGCTATGTTTTGTTGCACACGCCATTAATAGTAGTAGACTGTTGCGGGATTGCCTGGCAAATTAAGCGGCAAAATGTAACAGATTTTGTAAATGCCTTAACTATATATACATTAATTATTTTTTTAAATTAACGGAACTAACGAAAAATATAGTTGACCGCGCATACGCGTTGCCTTTAATAAAGCGAGAATGGCGTACGCAACCAGCTAAAAATAAAGGAAAACAGGCCCACAGCGAAACGGGTAAATACCGTGCTTTGCTGCACAGGAAAAATCGTACCAGAACCTGACAAAGGACAGTCAGAGCAGAGTACGTCAGAACCTGACAAAGGATAGTCAGAACAAAGTGCGCGGGAATCTGGCAGAAGAAGCCGCAGACGAGCGTCTGCGGCGGCAGAAACTGATGGCACCAGCAGGCCGGTGCCTCAGCAGTATCTAACGGCGCTTCAGCAGCATATAAACGCTGATGGCCATAAAGGCGGCGCTCGGCAGCAGCGCACCAAGCACGGGTGGAATGTTATAAACCAGGCTTAGCGGGCCGAAAATCTGGTCCAGCACGTAGAACAGGAAGCCAAAGCTAATTCCCGTCACCACACGCATTCCCATCGACACGCTGCGCAGCGGGCCAAAGATAAACGACAGCGCCATCAGCATCATTACCGCGACGGAGAGCGGCTGGAAGATTTTGCTCCACATATTCAGCTGATAGCGGCCGGCGACCTGCCCGCTCTGCTTGAGGTATTTGCTGTAGTTATACAGGCCGCGAATGGACAACGCGTCCGGGTCCAGCGCCACCACGCCCAGCTTGTCCGGCGTCAGTGAGGTTTTCCATTCGCCGGTCAACGTCTGGCTGCCCGTTACCTGTTTTGGATTGGTCAGATCGGACTCGTCTACCTCCGACAGCTCCCACACCTTTTTATTCTTATCGTATTTTGCAGAAGCGGCATAGCGCACCGACTGCAGGCGACGCTCTTTGTTGAAGTTGTAGATACTGATGCCGCCCAGCTCGCTGTTGTCCTTCAGGCTTTCGATATAGATAAAGTTATCGCCATCCTTTGCCCACAGGCCGTTTTGCGTGGAGAGCAGCGAGCCGCCCACCAGCTGCTGCGCACGATAGTTACGCGCCATCTGTTCGCCCTGCGGCGCCACGAATTCGCCAATCGCCATCGTCAGCAGCACCAGCGGAATCGCCGTTTTCATTACCGACGCGGCAATCTGCATCCGCGTAAAGCCAGAAGCCTGCATGACCACCAGCTCGCTGCGCTGCGCCAGCGCGCCCAGGCCCAGCAACGCGCCCAGCAGCGCCGCCATCGGGAAGAAAATCTCGATGTCTTTTGGCACGCTCAGGATGGTATACAAACCGGCGCCCAAGGCGGTGTAGTCGCCCTGGCCAGTTTTGCGTAGCTGGTCGACAAATTTGATGATGCCGGAGAGCGACACCAGCATAAACAGCGTCGCCATGATGGTATTGAAAATCGTTTTACCGATATATCTGTCGAGAACGCCAAACATCAGACCGAGCCTCCTCTGGTAAAACGAGCGCGCAGGCGGCGCATCGGCACCGTATCCCACAGGTTGAGCACAATCGCCAGCGCCAGATAAGAAAGGTTGACCACCCACATCCAGATAGCCGGATCGAGCCGCCCTTTCGCCCCGCTGGAGCGCAGCGAGCTCTGCAACAGGAAGAACACCAGATAGAGCAGCATGGCAGGCAGCATTGAGAGCACGCGTCCCTGACGTGGATTCACCACGCTAAGCGGCACCACCATCAGCGCCATCACCAGCACCGAGAAAACCAGCGTCAGGCGCCAGTGCAGCTCGCTGCGGAACTCCGGCTTGCTGGAATGCTTCAACGCGTTGAAGTTCATCTGCTCGGCATCGTTTGGATCCAGCAGCACTTCCTGGTGTCCAACAATCGCCTGATAGTTCTGGAAATCGGTGATGCGGAAATCGCGCAGCAGCGCCGTGCCTTCAAAGCGCGTGCCCTTATCCAGCGTTACGACCTGAGAGCCATCCGCTCGCTGCGTCATATGGCCTTTATCTGCCAGCACCACCGACGGACGCGCGTTGCCTTTAGGCCGCAGCTGCGCCAGGAAAACATTGCCAAAATTGTTGCCTTTGACGTTTTCGATAAACAGTACTGACTGACCGTCGCCGGACTGCTGGAACTGACCGGCAGCCAGCGCCGCCGCGCCTGGATTGGCCTTGGCGTTTTTGGTCACCTCGTTCTGATAGCGCGCCGACCAAGGCCCCAGCCAGGCGACGTTAGCCGTTGCGACCACGGCGGTGAAAAACATCAGTACCATCGCCGCCTTGACCAGCACGGCCTTGCTCAGGCCGCAGGCGTGCATCACCGTGATTTCACTCTCGGTGTACAGACGCCCCAGCGTCATCAAAATGGCTAAAAACAGACTTAAAGGCAGAATCAGCTGCGCCATCTCTGAAATGCCAAGGCCGAGTAATGTCAGAACTAAATTTGTGGGGATTTCGCCATCCGCCGCGGCTCCCAGGATCCTGACTAACTTCTGACAAAAGAAGATCAGCAGCAGAATAAAGAGGATAGCCAGCTGGCTTTTGAGCGTTTCTCTTACCAGATATCTAATGATAATCACGCTGAATACGCCTGTGAAAACTTGTCTTTTTGCAGGAAAATCGATAGTTTCATCGCTTATACGCCATTTTTTCTCATCAATGGCCTCGGTCATAGCTAAACTAGTATGACAATAATCACGTTCTGGTGATGCAAATTTTTGCTTTTATCCAGACTATCCGGTGCTATAGCAAGGCGGCAAAACCTTCATTTCATGCGTAAACGCCTGGGATGAAAACTGTGCAGCCAACGCGGTTTTAGCATCAGACAGAAAGGAAAAATCATCCGAACTAAATCTGACGACCGTTACGCTAACGGCGTGTTGCTCCGCGCACTATGCGGCCAACAAGCGCTACATTCTAGCCGCAGCAAGCGCCGTTGTCTTTAAGATTCAGGAGAGTGCATGGAGTTCAGTGTAAAAAGCGGTAGCCCGGAAAAACAGCGCAGTGCCTGTATTGTGGTTGGCGTGTTTGAGCCGCGCAGGCTGTCACCGATTGCTGAACAGCTGGATAAAATCAGCGATGGCTACATCAGCGCCCTGCTGCGCCGCGGCGAACTGGAAGGGAAACCAGGCCAGACGCTGCTGCTGCACCACGTGCCCAACATCCTGTCCGAGCGCATTTTACTGATCGGCTGTGGCAAAGAGCGCGAGCTGGATGAGCGCCAGTATAAGCAGGTAATTCAAAAAACGATTAACACGCTGAACGATACCGGCTCTATGGAAGCGGTCTGCTTCCTGACCGAACTGCACGTGAAAGGACGCAACACCTACTGGAAAGTGCGCCAGGCGGTAGAAACCTCGAAAGAGACGCTCTACAGCTTCGACCAGCTGAAAAGCAATAAGGTGGAACCGCGTCGTCCGCTGCGTAAAATGGTGTTCAACGTTCCAACCCGTCGTGAACTGACCAGCGGCGAGCGCGCTATTCAGCACGGCCTTGCCGTCGCCGCTGGCGTTAAAGCCGCGAAAGATCTCGGCAACATGCCGCCAAACATCTGTAACGCCGCCTATCTGGCCTCTCAGGCGCGCCAGCTGGCAGACGCCTGGAAAAACATCACTACGCGCGTGATTGGCGAACAGCAGATGAAAGAGCTGGGCATGAACGCCTATCTCGCCGTCGGTCAGGGCTCGCAAAACGAATCGCTGATGTCGGTTATTGAATATAAAGGCAGCCCGGATGCGGATGCCCGTCCCATCGTACTGGTAGGCAAAGGCGTGACCTTTGATTCCGGCGGCATCTCTATTAAGCCAGGCGAAGCCATGGACGAGATGAAATACGATATGTGCGGCGCGGCTTCCGTTTATGGCGTCATGCGTATGGTCGCCGAGCTGAACCTGCCGCTGAACGTCGTCGGCGTGCTGGCGGGCTGCGAAAACATGCCTGGCGGCCGTGCCTATCGTCCTGGCGACGTGCTGACTACCATGTCCGGCCAGACCGTGGAAGTGCTGAATACCGATGCGGAAGGACGCCTGGTGCTGTGCGACGCGCTGACCTACGTCGAGCGATTCGATCCGGAAGTGGTGATTGATATCGCTACCCTGACCGGGGCCTGCGTGATTGCTCTGGGCCACCACGTCAGCGGCCTGCTGTCGAACCACAATCCGCTAGCGCACGAGCTGATCGGTGCTTCCGAACAGGCTGGCGACCGCGCGTGGCGTCTGCCGATGGCGGACGAGTATCAGGAGCAGCTGGATTCCAACTTTGCCGATATGGCGAATATTGGCGGCCGTCCCGGCGGCGCGATTACCGCAGCCTGCTTCCTGGCCCGCTTCACGCGTAAATATAACTGGGCGCATCTGGATATTGCCGGCACCGCCTGGCGCTCCGGCAAGGCCAAAGGCGCCACCGGTCGTCCGGTCGCGCTGCTGTCGCAGTTCCTGCTGAACCGCGCCGGTCTGAACGGCGACGATTAAAACATGAAAAACGCCACCTTCTATCTGCTGGAAAGCGATACGCCGGTTGACGGGCTGAGCGCGCAGGAAGCGCTGGTCTGCGAGCTGGCCGAAACGCGCTGGCGCGAGGGAAAGCGAGTGCTGGTTGCCTGCGTGGATGAAGCGCAGGCGATCCGCCTGGATGAGGCGTTATGGCAGCGTCCGGCCAACGCCTTTGTACCGCACAATCTGGCGGGCGAAGGGCCGAAATATGGCGCGCCGGTCGAGCTGGCCTGGCCGCAGCGTCGCGGCAACGCGCCCAGAGATCTGCTGATCAGCCTGCTGCCGCAGTTTGCAGATTTTGCCACCGCTTTCCAGGAAGTGATAGACTTCGTGCCTTACGAAGAAGAATTGAAACAGCTGGCGCGCGATCGCTATAAAGCCTATCGCAGCGTCGGATTCCACTTGAATACGGCCACGCCGCCCGTGCCCCCAACGACATAGCAGACATGGAAAAGACATATAACCCGCAAGATATCGAACAGCCGCTCTACGAGCACTGGGAACAGCAGGGCTACTTTAAGCCGAACGGCGACACCAGCCAGGAAAGCTTCTGCATCATGATCCCGCCGCCGAACGTCACCGGTAGCTTGCACATGGGTCATGCGTTCCAGCAAACCATCATGGATACCATGATCCGTTACCAGCGCATGCAGGGAAAAAACACCCTGTGGCAGGCGGGCACGGACCATGCGGGCATCGCCACGCAGATGGTAGTAGAGCGTAAAATCGCCGCTGAAGAAGGCAAAACGCGTAAAGACTACGGTCGCGACGCCTTTATCGAAAAAATCTGGCAGTGGAAGGCTGAATCCGGCGGCACCATCACGCGCCAGATGCGCCGTCTGGGCAACTCCGTGGACTGGGAGCGCGAGCGCTTTACCATGGATGACGGCCTTTCCAACGCGGTACAAGAAGTGTTTGTACGCCTGTATAAAGAGAACCTGATTTATCGCGGCAAGCGCCTGGTAAACTGGGATCCCAAACTGCGCACCGCTATCTCTGACCTGGAAGTGGAAAACCGCGAGTCGAAAGGCTCGATGTGGCATATCCGCTATCCGCTAGCCGACGGCGCAAAAACTGCCGACGGTAAAGATTATCTGGTAGTGGCCACTACCCGTCCTGAGACGGTGCTGGGCGATACCGGCGTGGCCGTTAACCCGGAAGATCCGCGCTATAAAGATCTGATTGGCAAATTTATCGTGCTGCCGCTGGTAAACCGCCGCATTCCTGTTGTCGGTGACGAACACGCCGATATGGAAAAAGGCACCGGCTGCGTGAAAATCACGCCAGCGCACGACTTTAACGACTATGAAGTTGGCCGTCGTCACAAGCTGCCGATGATCAACATCCTGACCTTTGACGGCGATATCCGCGACGTTGCGCAGGTTTACGATACCAACGGCGAAGAGTCCGACGTTTATGCCAGCGATATTCCGGCTGAATTCCAGAAGCTGGAGCGTTTTGCCGCGCGTAAAGCTATTGTTGCCGCTATTGACGCGCTGGGCCTGCTGGACGAAATCAAACCGCACGACCTGACCGTGCCTTACGGCGATCGCGGTGGCGTAGTGATTGAGCCGATGTTGACCGACCAGTGGTACGTGCGCACCGCGCCGCTGGCGAAAGTGGCGGTAGAAGCCGTTGAGCAAGGCGACATCCAGTTCGTGCCTAAGCAGTACGAAAACATGTACTTCTCCTGGATGCGCGATATTCAGGACTGGTGTATTTCGCGTCAGCTGTGGTGGGGTCACCGCATCCCTGCCTGGTACGATGCCGAAGGCAACGTCTACGTGGGCCGCACGGAAGAAGAAGTGCGTGCGGAAAACAACCTGGGTGCAGACGTAGCGCTGAATCAGGATGAAGACGTGCTCGACACCTGGTTCTCTTCCGGCCTGTGGACGTTCTCCACGCTGGGCTGGCCTGAGAAGACCCCTGACCTGAGCACCTTCCACCCAACCAGCGTGCTGGTCAGCGGCTTTGACATTATTTTCTTCTGGATCGCCCGCATGATCATGCTGACCATGCACTTCATCAAAGATGAAGACGGCAAGCCGCAGGTGCCGTTCAAGACCGTCTATATGACCGGTCTGATCCGCGATGAAGAAGGCCAGAAGATGTCCAAGTCGAAAGGCAACGTCATCGATCCGCTGGATATGGTTGACGGTATTTCGCTGGAAGATCTGCTTGCCAAGCGCACGGGCAACATGATGCAGCCGCAGCTGGCGGAAAAAATCCGCAAGCGTACCGAGAAACAGTTCCCGAACGGTATCGAACCGCACGGCACCGACGCGCTGCGCTTTACGCTGGCCGCGCTGGCCTCTACCGGTCGCGATATCAACTGGGATATGAAGCGCCTGGAAGGCTACCGCAACTTCTGTAACAAGCTGTGGAACGCCAGCCGCTTTGTGCTGATGAACACCCAGGATCAGGACTGCGGCTTTAACGGCGGCGAGCTGGAACTGTCGCTGGCGGATCGCTGGATCATTGCCGAGTTCAACCAGACGGTGAAAGCTTATCGCGGCGCGCTGGACAGCTATCGTTTCGATATCGCTGCCAACATTCTGTATGAGTTCACCTGGAACCAGTTCTGTGACTGGTATCTGGAGCTGGCCAAGCCGGTAATGAACGGGGGTTCGGAAGCGCAGCTGCGCGGCACGCGTAATACGCTGGTTAACGTACTGGAAGCCCTGCTGCGCCTGGCGCATCCGATTATTCCGTTTATTACCGAAACCATCTGGCAGCAGGTGAAAGTGCTGAAAAATATCAGCGACGACACCATCATGCTGCAGCCGATGCCGGAGTTCGAAGAAGCGAAGGTCGATGAAGCGGCACTGAGCGATACCGAATGGCTGAAGCAGGCAATTGTTGCGGTGCGTAATATCCGTGCCGAGATGAATCTGGCTCCTTCCAAGCCGCTGGAAGTGATGCTGCGTGGCGCAAGCGCCGACGTGGTGCGTCGCGTTAACGACAATCACAACTTCCTGAAAACGCTGGCGCGTCTGGACAGCCTGACCTGTCTGACCGCTGACGACAAAGCGCCGGTCTCCGTCACCAAGATTATCGACGGTGCGGAGCTGCTGATCCCGATGGCGGGCCTGGTGGATAAAACCGCCGAGCTGGAGCGTCTGGCGAAGGAAGTGAGCAAGCTGGAAGTGGAAATCGGCAAGATTGAAGGCAAGCTCTCTAACGAAGGCTTTGTATCCCGGGCACCTGAAGCCGTCGTGGCGAAAGAGCGCGAGCGCATGACCGAGTTCGAGCAGGCGAAAGCCAAACTGATTGAGCAGCAGGCGGTTATCAAAGCGCTGTAATGCTTTTGCCCCGCCTGCTGGCGGGGCAATTTAATATCGGTGCGCCTTAGCCCAATCCGTTACCAATAACACCTCGCCCGGCGAGGTGTTTTTTTTGCGCAAAATTCCGTCCAAATATATCTTTAAGAAAATAGTGGTAGATTAGCGTTCTGTTATTTTTTAAGGATAAAAGAGATGTCTGATAACTATGCCAGGCCGCAGATTGCCTTTCACTGGCTAACGGTGATTTTACTGACTATCGCCTATGCCGCTATTGAACTGCGGGGCTTTGCCGTACGGGGTTCCTGGCAAGGTTTTGCACTGATCGTTACGCATTTCAGCGCCGGTTTTAGCGTGCTGGTGGTGATGCTGCTGCGTCTTTTGCTACGCAGTCGCCATCGCAGCCCGGCAATTACGCCACCGATAGCGCGCTGGCAAAAAGGGCTTTCGCATGCGGTTCACAGCGCGCTGTACGCATTGTTTATCGTGCTTCCCATCCTTGGTCTTTCCTCTCGTTATCTTTCAGGCCGTCAGTGGTGGCTGTTTGGCATCGCCATGCCGTCATCAGATAATCCCAACCCGGTACTGGCGAAAACGCTGATTCACTGGCACGAAACGCTGGCGCCTTTAGGCTACTGGCTAATCGGACTGCACGCGCTGGCCGCCCTCTTTCATCACTATTTTCTCAAAGATAATACGCTGCTGCGCATGATGCCTTCGCGGCGTATCAGGTAAAAAAGGGGCGAGAAGCCCGTACTACGGCGAAAACCGCCTTTTTTCAGGCCCCAGCGGCAGGCCGACGCTTAGACTGGCAGGAAAGCGGATGATTGCATCCTTATTCGTCGGATGTTATTACACTGCCAGACAATCCAAAAAAACGGCACTGCTTTATGATTAACACGCTTCCGGACAACGTGCGGGTTCGACCTATTGAGCCTGCAGACAACCCTTTTATCGCTAACGTCATCCGCGACGTTTCGGCCGAGTTTGGTCTGACCGCCGATAAAGGCTTCACGGTGGCCGATCCCAATCTCGATCGTCTTTGTGAACTCTATCGCCAGCCGAACAGCGCCTATTGGGTGGTGGAGCTGGAGGGTAAGATTATGGGCGGCGGCGGCGTTGCGCCTCTACAGGGTAGCGAGGCAGACGTTTGCGAGCTGCAAAAAATGTATTTTATGCCGCAGCTGCGCGGCATGGGTATTGCAAAAGCGCTGGCGCTGCAGGCGATGGACTACGCTCGTGAAAGAGGCTTTAAGCGCTGCTATCTGGAAACCACCGCTTCGCTGACTCGCGCAGTGCGGCTGTATGAGCATCTGGGTTTCCAGCATATAGACGGGCCGATGGGCAACACCGGCCACGTGGATTGCGAAGTTACCATGCTGCGTTCGCTATAACGGCGCGGCGTAGCGCAGTAACGTTAACCACGATTAGCCGCGCTGGAATAATTTTAGGGCTTCTCCATTGCGCTATGCAGCCCAGGCTAGCCGTAACCAGGCGGTGCCTGATACTGGCTTCCGGCTATGAGCCACGCTGCACATAGCTCAGATCGTCAATGGCTTCGATAATAAACTGCCCGGCATCGGTATAGCGGATACGAGTGACGCTGGCATTGCTGAGCGAACGAGTCAGCGTTTTGTCATCAAGCTCATGCAGCAGTGTCATAATCGTCATGCCGTGCGTAACAACCAGCACGTTGCCCCCGCCCTTTTGCTGCGCGTCACGGGCAATTGCCTTTACCGTTGCCATCACTCGCTGGGCAACCTGCGCATAGCTTTCTGCCTGTTTTGCCGGATCGGCCGCGTGGATCATATCGACAATATCGACAATGTTGATTTTGCCGCTGGTAAAGGCCGTCATCAGCTGCGGACCGGAAGCGTAACCGCCCTTTTTAGCTGAAGCGATAAGCATATTGTCGTTAGTATCACCCTCGAAAGATCCGAAGAAAACTTCCCTTAGCCCCTGGCGCTCCCGTACGGGCAGCGTTTTCTCGCGCGGTTCCAGGATCAGCTGCGCGGTTTCTCTGGCCCTGCCCGAATCGCTGCTCCAGGCGGCAACAAAGTCCACCGTTTTTAGCCCGCGCCCCGCTTTTCTGGCTACCTCTACGCCTTCTGCCGTTAATGGCGTATCGCTCCAGCCCTGAGCACGATGCACGGTGTTAAACAGCGTTTTGCCGTGCCGAACCATATACAGCTCTACATCAGCGGCAAAGCAGCTGCTGATACCAAATATAATCGTTAAAAAAAGCAGTATTTTTTTCATGGTGACTCCTTATTATAAAAGGCCGAATTTCCACGTTATGCCAACTTCGGCAGAAAGGCTGGGGGAACGCATATAATCGCCATCCGCATTCAAAATGGGCGTCGCGTTATAATTTTTATATGACCAGCCATAACCAAGCTGTGCGGCTACCGTTAAACCACTTAAGCTTTTTTCAGCAGGCCGCCAGCGATTTATCCAGGTTATTTCACCGGTACGAATATTATTATCCTTATACTCGAACTGGCCATAATTAAGCTGGAGAGCGGTGGCCAGGCTTTCGCTAAGCTGATATTCGCTGAAGGCCGTCAATGCCAGCTCGCCGTCGCGCATATAATCTTTGCCCGCCGACGTTAACGCGCTAAAGCGGCCGCGCGTATTTTTTCCCATATGGCGGTCGTAATATCCTACGCCGTTGGTCTTATCCGCCTGCGTATAGGCCACGCCCAGTTTGTGTATCCAGCGGTTATCGCGCAGCTGAACTTCTCCCGCGTAGTGCCAGGCGTCGTTGTCGAACTGCTTTTTACTCTGCGGCATCGCCTTATAGTCTTCCAGCGCGTGGCTGCCGTAAATCTGCGAAGCCAGCGTCCACTGCGTCGTAAGCGGATAATTGATTTCCAGCAGGTTGCGGCGCAAATAGCGCTTTGATTCGCCCCAGCCGTAAGCCAGCGACAGGTCACCCGCTTTATAGGTAATACCGCTGGTAAAAATACGGCTAATTTCTTTATTGTTCGCCGTCAGGAACCGCACGCGATTGGGCGCATCGTACTGAATGGAGTGCGTAACCCAGGCCGCATCCAGCTGGACGTTTTGCCACGACAGCGCGCCGCTGTAGCCCAGATAGCTGTTGCGGGAAAGGCGATAGGTGTCGCTCAGCACGCCGACGTTTTTCAGCTGGTGCCAGCCGCCTTTGGCACGCAGGCCAAAGTCATCATCACCCAGTCTCAGCTTGATATAGCGCTGGCCAAAGCGGCCAAAACCGCCGGCGTTGCTTTTGTTGAATCCTTCCCCGTGGTTATAGAGCATGCCGCGCGTGACGAAATAGTCGCTGGCCGCCAGCCTGACGGCCCGGGTGTAGCTGGCGTCAAACCCTACGGCATCCCACAGCCAGCCGGAGCGGAAGTCGAGCGTTGCCGCCTGGCCCCAGGCGTTGTGTACCTCTTTAGGCTGCGCCTCGTTCTCTTTCAGGTATTTCCAGTGGTTACGCAGCGTAAGATCGAGGTGCGTGTCGTTCAAAAAACGCTGAAATTCATTGCTGTTTTCTTCTGCATGCGCAGTAACAGCGACTAATAAAGCCAGTAAAAAAACGTTCCTGTTTTTCATTTCCATCTTCCTTGTTTATTGTTTTAAACCAACGCTATCCCCATATAATAAAATCCATTGATTCCGCTATAGCTTTTAATAAAACCTAAAAAAAGAAACTGAAAAAACTAATCACGCCGGGGAATATACACCTGAAAATATTGAAGAGCAGCACAAAAAGCACAACCTGTGAGATGCGCCGCAAAAAATAAAAAAGTGAAAAGGTGAGAAATAAATGAAATTAGTTGTTCAGTTAACGACTCTGATTAAATGGAATAAATAGTAAAAAATGGCAGGCTTTCCATATTATTAAGGCGTCAATAATGACGCCCACGATAAGGCTATGCTTTTTGATAAAACGGTATAACGCTATAGCCAGTCAGGAACGCCACTATGAAAGCGCAGCTCGCTGTCCGGTTCCGTTATTAATTTTGCTTCGGTCTCGCCAATTTTACGCACGCGATGGGTAATGTCCGTTGCGGATATGTCCGCCGCCAGCGCCAGATAATCCTGATAGTGCCGTGCTTCAGAACGCAGGAGGGATACGTAAAAAGCCGCCAGCTCGTCGTCCAGAAAAGGGGCCAGGCTGGCAAACCGCTCGCAGGAGCGCGCTTCTATATAAGCACCGCAAATCAGCTTGTCCACCAGCGTTTGCGGCTCGTGAGTGGTTACTTCACGCAGTAAGCCTTTTGCGTAGCGGCTGGCGGTGATTTTGACGTAGGGAATATGACGCGCCTGCATAATTTCCAGTACCTGATAAAAGTGATGCAGTTCTTCTTTAATCAGCAGCACCATCTTATCCACCAGCGCGTCGCCATAAGGCACTTCGGCACGGCTGATAATGGTTTTTGACAGCGCCTTATGCTGCTCCAGAAAGGCCAGCTCGGCGTTCTCGCTGTGAACAAACTGCTCCCACGGCTTCAGCCAGGCCAGCAGCGCATCGCCGCTCTCTTTATCCGCCACGTATTTACGGATCAGCCACATTGCGGTCTGAGCGGCCTTCAGCTCGCAGACAAGATGATCGGTAAGCAGCAGCGGCAAATTCTCCGGCCTGCGGGCTTCATCAATCCATTTTTGCGGCGTACGACAATGCAGAAAAGCGTGGACGGGAGCAAGAAGATGGTCGGTAGTCATGCGTACAGCGGTTCCGTATCAGAAAGGGAATGTTGCTTCAGGCAGCGTTGAAAAGAGGTGAGACAAAGAATAACGGGCAATCAGTGCGGCACAAAAAATTGTGCGGGCGGAACAGCGCCGCCCGCCGGGATTAGTGACGCGTACCGTTATCTTCTTCGTCGATATAGTCGCCGTCTTCGTCTTCTTCGTCCTCGGCGTCAGGATCTTCGAAATAGGTTCCCCAGCCGTCGTAGTCAACGTTATATTTAGCCGCCAGGTCAATCAGCTGTTCAACCTGTGCATCAATCAGCTCGGCGTTCAGCGCCGCTTCGCTGAGGATATCGCAGCACATAACTTTGCTGCCGTCTTCCAGCTCCAGCTCTTCCGGCTCGGTCACTTCATAACCCAGCTTGAACGCATCTACCGCCGCCTTTTCCAGCGCGTCGAAGCTGTCGCAGGAGAGGTGGTGTTCGATGGTATAGAGCGCATCCGGGTCGCTGCCATCGTCCAACAGCTCTTCAATAATCAGCCGCGTCTCTTCACGCTGCTCTTCCAGCAATGCTTCATTTGCCATGATCCGTTCCTCTGTGTGTGGCATCTCTGGTAAGTATTTTCCCACAGTGTCCTTCGCGCCACTACCTTTAAAGAAAAGTTTCTGCGCCGCCGGGTTGAAAATGAATATTAATACAGTTAGATTGAATTTTAATTCAATAACTATCTCCGGAGCGTCCTATGAGTCAGCTATATCAACGCCATTTTCTCAGGCTGCTGGATTTTACCCAGGCCGAAATTACCGCTTTGCTGGCGCTGGCCGCCACCTTAAAAACCGCGAAAAAAAATGGTGAAGAAGTTCAGCATCTGAAAGGCAAAAACATCGCGCTCATCTTCGAAAAAGACTCGACCCGTACCCGATGCTCTTTCGAAGTTGCCGCTTACGATCAGGGCGCGAACGTGACTTATCTGGGGCCAAGCGGCAGTCAGATTGGCCATAAAGAGTCGATGAAGGATACCGCGCGCGTGCTGGGACGTATGTATGACGGCATTCAATATCGCGGTCACGGTCAGCCGCTGGTAGAGGCGCTGGCGGAACATGCGAGCGTGCCGGTCTGGAACGGCTTAACCAACGAGTTTCACCCTACGCAGCTGCTGGCCGACTTACTGACTATGCAGGAACATCTGCCGGAAAAACCGTTCAGCGAGATGGTTTTCGCCTATGTGGGTGACGCGCAAAACAATATGGGCAACACCATGATGGAAGCGGCGGCGCTGGTAGGACTGGATCTGCGTCTGGTAGCGCCAAAAGGCTGCTGGCCGGATGAAGCGCTGGTTAACGAGTGTCGTCTCGCGGCACAAAAGTCCGGCGGCAAAATTACGCTGACGGAAGATATTGCCGAAGGTGTTAACGGCGCGGATTTCATCTATACCGATGTTTGGGTATCTATGGGCGAACCAAAAGAAGTGTGGCAAGAGCGTATCGCCCTACTGCGCGCCTATCAGGTAAACAGCGCTATGCTGAAGCTCACGGGCAATCCGCAGGTTAAATTCTTACACTGCCTGCCCGCTTTCCATGACGATCAAACCACGTTAGGCCAGCAGATGGCGGAACAGTACGATCTGCACGGCGGTATGGAAGTCACCAACGAGGTGTTTGAATCGGCGCACAGCGTGGTCTTCGATCAGGCGGAAAACCGTCTGCACACTATCAAAGCCGTGATGGTGGCGACGCTGGCGAAGCTACCCTGATTTTCCGCCAGGCAAACGATTACTTTTGCTTGCTGCCGCGCGGCGAAGGCGTATAATGCCCCCCGTTTGCCTGGAGGATGCATGAAACTGAGTACTGCTGACATGGTTAAAATGACGCGCCTGAATGCCGGCGGGCAGTGCCGTTTTTCCTCCTTTCCGATCCTAAAAAATGCCCCTCAATGAGGGGCTTTTTTTTGTCCATTTTTCAGCTTAGCGGCACGCGTAAAGGAGAGTGAACATGGCTAATCCGCTGTATCACAAACACATTATCTCAATTAACGATCTCAGCCGTGAAGAGCTGGAGCTGGCGCTGCGCACCGCCGCCAGCCTGAAAGCAACGCCGCAGCCGGAGCTGTTAAAGCATAAGGTTATTGCCAGCTGCTTCTTTGAAGCTTCTACCCGCACGCGTTTGTCTTTTGAGAGCGCGATGCATCGCCTGGGTGCCGCCGTGGTGGGCTTTGCTGACGGCAGCAATACGTCGCTGGGCAAGAAAGGCGAAACGCTGGCCGATACGATTTCCGTAATCGGCACCTATGTTGACGCTATCGTTATGCGCCATCCGCAGGAAGGTGCCGCGCGTCTGGCAACGGAGTTTTCCGGCGGTATACCGATTCTTAACGCGGGCGATGGTGCCAACCAGCATCCCACGCAGACGCTGCTGGATCTTTTCACTATTCAGGAAACGCAGGGTCGCCTGAGCAACCTGAATATCGCGATGGTTGGCGATTTGAAATATGGCCGCACCGTGCATTCGCTGGCGCAGGCGCTGGCGAAGTTTGACGGCAACCGTTTTCTGTTTATCGCGCCGGATGCGCTGGCGATGCCGTCCTACATTACCGATATGCTCGACGAGAAAGGAATCGCGTGGAGCCGTCACGACAGCATTGAAGAAGTCGTGCCGCAGGTTGATATTCTTTATATGACTCGCGTGCAGAAAGAGCGGCTGGATCCGTCGGAATACGCCAACGTGAAGGCGCAATTTATTCTGCGCGCCGCCGACCTGGCTGGCGCTCGCGCCACGATGAAAGTGCTGCATCCGCTGCCGCGCATTGATGAAATCACTACCGATGTCGATGCCACGCCGCACGCCTGGTATTTTCAGCAGGCCGGCAACGGTATTTTCGCCCGTCAGGCACTGCTGGCGCTGGTGCTGAACAGTGAACTGGATTTGTAAGAGGAACTGACGATGACACAAGACAATAAACTCCAGGTCGAAGCGATCAAGCGCGGCACGGTAATCGATCATATTCCGGCGCAGGTTGGTTTTAAGCTGCTGTCGCTGTTTCGCCTGACGGAAACCGATCAGCGCATCACCATCGGGTTGAATCTGCCTTCTGGCGAGCTGGGACGCAAAGATCTGATCAAGATTGAGAACACCTTTCTGACCGAAGATCAGATCAATCAGCTGGCCGTTTATGCGCCGCACGCCACGGTAAACCGCATCGATAATTATGACGTGGTCGGCAAAATTTCGCCGACGCTGCCGGACAATATTGAACGCGTGCTGACCTGCCCCAACAGCAACTGCATCAGCCGCAGCGAGCCGGTTCACTCCAGCTTTGCGGTAAAAAAACGCAATGATAACGTGCAGTTAAAGTGCAAATACTGCGAAAAAGAGTTTGCGCGCCACGTGGTAATGGCAAACTGGTAATCAGTTTTAAGCGGCTTATAATGGCCCGGTTCCGGTGACTACCGGCGTTACCCGTTAACAAGGAGAAATTATGTCTCGCGAAATCAGCACTGAACAAGCACCAGCGGCGATTGGCCCTTACGTACAGGGCGTCGATCTGGGCAGCATGATCATCACCTCCGGCCAGATCCCGGTCGATCCTAAAACCGGTAATGTCGCTGACGACGTGACCGCCCAGGCGCGCCAGTCGCTGGAAAACGTGAAGGCTATCGTGGAAGCGGCGGGCCTGAAGGTTGGCGATATCGTGAAAACTACGGTGTTCGTTAAGGATCTGAACGATTTTGCTACCGTGAACGCGGCCTATGAAGCGTTCTTCACCGAGCACGATGCCAGCTTCCCGGCGCGCTCCTGTGTGGAAGTGGCGCGTCTGCCGAAAGATGTCAAAATCGAGATCGAAGCGATAGCCGTACGTCGCTAATCCTCTCTCCTCTCCCCTGCGGGAGAGGAATCTTTCCCCGCCCGATGCACGTCCTTTTTTTCCTGCCAGCCGCCTTTAATCCCTGAGGTTCAATCCTTTGTGCTCGCCGTAAAAATTTTTCGCTTTTCCTGCGCGCGCACCTTGCCAGTTAATAGCTAACCTTATGGAAGAACAAAAAGGCAACGGCAGCGCAAACGGACCTCTTTTATATCGGGATTGAGCAATGACTAAAAATCCACCGTGGTGGCAAAACGGCGTTATCTATCAAATTTATCCCAAGAGCTTTCAGGACACGACCGGCAGCGGCACGGGCGATCTGGCCGGCGTGATCCAGCATCTGGACTACCTCAAACAGCTGGGCGTCGACGCTATCTGGCTGACGCCTTTTTATATCTCGCCGCAGGTGGATAACGGCTACGACGTGGCGAACTATATCGCCATCGACCCGCTGTTTGGCACGATGAACGATTTTGATAATCTGGTGACGGAAACGCACCAGCGCGGCATGCGGCTAATCCTTGATATGGTGTTTAACCATAGCTCTACGCAGCATCACTGGTTTCACGAGGCGCTGGACCGCGAAAGTCCTTATCGTTCCTATTACATCTGGCGCGACGGTACGCCGGGCGAACCGCCGAATAACTGGCAGTCTAAATTTGGCGGCCACGCCTGGCGCTGGCATCCGGAAAGTAACCAGTACTATATGCATCTGTGGGCGCCGGAACAGGCCGATTTAAACTGGGAGAACGATAATCTGCGTGCCGAGCTGAAGCAGATCGTTAACTTCTGGGCCGATCGCGGGATTGATGGGTTGCGGCTGGACGTGGTGAACCTGGTTTCCAAACATCAGGATTTCCCGGACGATCCTAACGGCGACGGGCTGCGGCTTTATACCGACGGGCCGCGCATCCATGAATATATGCGTGAGATGAGCCGCGACGTCTTTCGCCCGCGCGAGCTGATGACGGTTGGCGAGATGTCTTCCGCCACGCTGGAGCACTGTCAGCAATACGGCTCGCTGGATGGCGAAGAGCTGTCGATGGTATTTAGCTTCGATCACGTGGAAGTGGATTTTTTTAACGGCCAGAAGTGGACGTTAACGCCGCTGGACCTGGTGGCGCAGAAGGCGATTTTTACCCACTGGCAACACGGCATGCATAACAAAGCCTGGAACGCGCTGTTCTGGTGTAACCACGATCAGCCACGCGTGGTTTCCCGCTGGGGCGACGAGGGCCACTATCGCGTGCAGTCGGCCAAAATGCTGGCGCTGGTGCTGCACGGCATGCAGGGAACGCCCTATATTTTTCAGGGTGAAGAGCTGGGGATGACCAATCCGCACTATACCCGCATCATCGACTATCGCGATATTGAAAGCCATAACATGTATGCCGAGCTGCGTTCACAAGGCCGCGACAGCGATAATCTGCTGGAAATTCTGGCCAGCAAATCGCGCGATAATGGCCGCACGCCCATTCCGTGGCACGGCGGCGAAAACGGCGGCTTTACCAGCGGCACGCCCTGGATCGGCATGTGCGACAACATGGAAACGATTAACGTCGAAGCGGCTCTGGCGGATGAAAACTCGGTCTTTTACACCTATCAGAAGCTGATTAGGTTAAGGAAAGAGTACGCAATCCTGACCTGGGGAGACTATCTCGATTTGCTGCCGGATCACGCTTATCTCTGGTGCTATTGCCGCCGCTTTGAGAAAGAAGTGCTGGTGGTAGCGGCCAACTTCAGCGGCGAAACGCAGGTATGGCATCCACCAGCCTACAGCGGCCATTGGGAGGTGCTGGTAAGCAACTACCCCGATACGCACGTTACGCCAGGTGAGGTGATGCTGCGCCCCTGGGAAGCGGTCTGGTGGTATCAGAAACGCTGGAACGGCTCCGGTCAAACCAGCTAAGGGAAGCAACGGCCGGGCTTGGGGGCGCAGAGTGACTAAGCCAGCGGCTCAAACAGGGCGGCAAGGTCGTCGCTGGTGAAGCTGGCCGGTTCGCTCAGGTCGTCGGCCAGGATGCCGTCGGCCAGCTCCGCTTTCTGCTGCTGCAGCGCGACGATCTTCTCTTCAATACTGCCTGCGGCAATGAGCTTATACACGAAAACCGGTTTGTCCTGGCCCAGGCGATAAGCACGATCCGTCGCCTGGTTTTCCGCCGCCGGATTCCACCAGGGATCGTAGTGGATCACCGTGTCTGCCGCCGTCAGGTTCAGTCCCACGCCGCCTGCTTTCAAACTAATCAGAAACACCGGTACTTCGCCATTCTGAAAACGGCGCACCGGTTCGGTTCGGTCGCGCGTGCTGCCGGTAAGGATCACATAAGGAATGCGCGCTTTCTGTAACTCTTCCGCAATCAGCGTCAGCATGGTGGTGAACTGTGAAAAGATCAGGATGCGACGATCTTCCGCCAGCAGATCGCTGAGCATTTCGCGCAGCAGCATCAGCTTGGCCGACTGTTTTACCTTCGCCGTTTTATCATTATCAATCAGGCGCGGGTCGCAGCAGATCTGCCGCAGCTTAAGTAAAGCATCCAGCACCAGCAGGTGACTGCGCCCCGCCCCCTGCTGCTCGACGGCCAGCCGCACGCGATTTTGCATTGCGCCACGTACCTTCTCGTATAAATCCCGCTGCGCGCCTTCCATTTCAACCGAGCGCACGATGGTGTTTTTTGGCGGCAGTTCTTTCGCCACTTCCTGCTTGCGTCGACGCAGCATAAAAGGCCTGACGCGGCGTGCCAGCAGCTCGCGCCGAACCCTGTCGCCATCACGCTCCACGGGAATACGCCACTCCTGAGTAAATTCTTTTTCGCTGCCGAGGAAACCCGGTAGCAGAAAATCAAACTGCGACCACAGCTCGCCAAGATGGTTTTCCAGCGGCGTGCCGGTTAAGCAGAGTCGATGGCGGGATTTCAACGTGCGAATGACCGATGCCGCGCGCGAGGCGCTGTTTTTCACATACTGCGCCTCGTCCAGAATCAGCAGATGATAGCTGTGGCCAAGCAGCTCCGGCTGATCGCGCCATAGCAGAGAATAGGTGGTAATCACCACGTCATAGCTTTCAATACGATCATAAAAAGCTTTGCGCTGTGGCCCGGTCAGCGCCAGCATTTTTAGATCCGGGGCGAAGCGTAAAGCTTCCTGCGTCCAGTTATAAACCAGCGTGGTCGGCACCACGATCAGCGCTGGCCGATCCAGCCGCCCCGCTTCTTTCTCCAGCAGCAGGTGCGCCAGCGTCTGGATAGTTTTCCCCAGCCCCATATCATCGGCCAGCACGCCGGAAAGATCGTTCGCCCGCAGAAACTGCATCCAGTTTACGCCCTGCTGCTGATAGTCACGCAGCTGCGCGCGCAACCCTACCGGCGGCGCAACGGGCTCAATGCTGCTGCCTGACCGCAGGCGCTCGGCCAGCTGTAATACGCCGTTTCCGCCGCGGAACTGCCAGCGGCCCGTCTCGCTCAGCGCCGTCAGCCTTCCCGCTTCGTAAGGCGCTATGCGCAACGGCGTTTCTACACCCTGAGCAAACAGATCGGCCAGATTGCCAACCACGGTTTTTAGCTGGCTGGCCGCGATATGCAGGCGTTCGTTGCTCTCGCTGCGCAGCTCTATGGTTTCCTCATTCGGGATCGCAGCGAGATCGCCAGACAGCCAGCGGCGATCTTTCTGAAAAAGCCCGGCAAGCAGCGGCTGCATTTTGACTTTACGCGGCCCAATCGCGGCTTCCATCTCCAGCGCGTACCAGCCGTCCTGCTGCTGAGCGACCACACCGTCTATAGCCGTAATCTCCAGAACGTTCCAGGTAAAATCATCGTCTACGCTGGCTTGCCAGCCATCGCGCGTCAGTTTTGGCAGTACGGTATGAATGACGTTTTGCCACTGCTCAGGCGCATCCGGTGCAAAGATGATTGGCGGTAACGGTGCCGAGTGCGGCGTATAAATATGACCGGATGAAACGCTGTTCAGGCCCAGGGCGTTCAGGTCATCTGTCCAGCGCTGTTCCTGCTCATGCTGACGAACAACCTGAAAGAGCTGGCCGTGGCGATCGGCGAACTGTTCACCGCTGCTGCCGGCGGGCACCTGAACGCCCGCATAGTCAAAATAGAGCGCGGCAAAGTCGAGGCGCTTCTGGCGATGGCCATAGCGGCCAAAGCCGCTGATAAATTTTGCGCGTGATTCCAGCCGAAGGACGGGGGAAGGCCTGGCCGTGACGGGCGTCAGCGCCACCGTCGTCGCCACGGCGGGCTGCCGCTGTAGCCACGCCAGCATCACCGCCGCCACGTGGCGACAGTTATTTTTTACCGGACAGGTGCATTCGCCGCTGGCATGGAGTTTGCCCTGCGGTCGGCTAAAGTGAACCATTACCTGAAAAGGCTCGATTTTCCTGCCCGGTACTTCACCCGTTAACAGATTATTTTGCCATTGCAGTTGCTGAACTTTACCTACCAGCTCTTTTGCTCTTGCTACGCTGCGCGCGCCCGTCCAGCGGCTAACCTGTTTTTCGTTGTACTTCACAGAAGACATCAGTCTGTATCCCGGCCTGACCTGAGCAGAAGCATAACTACTCCGCATAACAGGCAATAATATGAATTCCGTGCAGGTGATTGCAACTCCGGAACGTCCGCTATGGGGTGAAAAAAGATAAATAATAGTCGTCAACAGACGCTAACGGCTGCTGCTTTCCCGTTAACGTCCAATATTTAGACGGTCAGTAAAACGCCCTTTTTCTTAAGTGACTGAGATCGCAACAGGCTTTTTTTGATCCTTGTTTCAAATCAAAAACCTTGCGGTTAAACAGGAGGAAAACGCTACATATAGTTATTATCATGCCACGATATATCTACATATAGAGATTCGCACAGGGAAAAGGTATGACTTCGAGAGTAATCAAACGGGACGGCTGCCGCGCGCCTTTTGACGCGTCGCGTATTCTGGAAGCGATTAAAAGCGCGGCCAGAGCGGTCAATATTGATGACGACGCCTATTGCGCTATCGCTACGCAACAAATTTGCCAGCAGCTACAGCAGCAGGAAAATGTAGATATTCACGTTATTCAGAATACGGTTGAAAATACGCTGATGGCGGGCCGCTATCCCGAGCTGGCACGCACCTATATTGAGTATCGTCACGATCGCGATATCGCTCGCGAGCTGCGCGGCAAGCTGAATAAAGAGATCCGTGGGCTGATCGACCAAAGCAACCCGGCGCTGCTGAATGAAAATGCCAATAAAGACAGTAAAGTCATTCCAACGCAGCGCGACCTGCTGGCCGGTATCGTGGCTAAACACTATGCCACGCAGCATATCCTGCCTCGCGACGTGGTGCAGGCCCATGAGCGCGGCGAAATTCACTATCACGATCTGGACTACTCGCCCTTTTTCCCTATGTTTAACTGCATGCTGATCGATCTTAAAGGCATGCTGACCCAGGGGTTTAAAATGGGTAACGCGGAGATAGAACCGCCAAAATCGATATCGACCGCTACCGCCGTAACCGCCCAGATTATCGCCCAGGTTGCCAGCCATATTTACGGTGGCACCACGATTAACCGCATTGACGAGGTGCTGGCACCTTTTGTTGACGCGAGCCTGGAGAAACATCGTCAGACGGCCCGCCAGTGGCAGATTGCCGACGTGGAAGCCTATGCGTTAAGCCGGACAGAAAAAGAGTGTTTTGACGCTTTTCAGTCGCTGGAGTATGAGGTCAACACGCTGCATACCGCTAACGGCCAGACGCCTTTTGTCACCTTTGGCTTTGGCCTGGGCACCAGCTGGGCTGCGCGTCTGGTGCAGCAGTCCATTTTACGTAACCGTATAGCCGGGCTGGGCAAAAATCATAAAACCGCCGTTTTTCCCAAGCTGGTGTTTGCCATTAAAGAGGGGTTAAACCGCTCGCCGGGCGATGCCAATTACGATATCAAACAGCTGGCGCTGGAGTGTGCCAGCAAGCGTATGTATCCCGATATTCTGAACTACGAGCAGGTAGTTAAGGTAACCGGCTCGTTTAAAACGCCGATGGGCTGCCGCAGCTTTCTGGGCGTGTGGGAGGAGAACGGCAGGCAGGTTCATGATGGCCGTAACAACATCGGCGTGATCAGCCTGAATCTGCCGCGTATTGCGCTGGAAGCGGCAGGCAGCGAAGCACGCTTCTATGATTTGCTGGACCAGCGCCTGCGGCTGGCGAAAAAGGCGCTGATGAGCCGTATCGCCAGGCTGGAAAACGTCAAGGCGCGCGTGGCCCCCATTCTTTATATGGAAGGTGCCTGCGGCGTGCGGCTCCAGGCTGACGATAACGTTGCCAAAATCTTTAAGCACGGTCGCGCTTCTATTTCGCTGGGCTATATCGGCATTCACGAAACCATCATTGCGCTGTACGGTCGCGAAAAGCATCTTTACGACGATGCGCAACTGCGGCAAAAAGCGCTGGCGATTGTCAGCCGCCTGCGCGAAGCGGTGGATAGCTGGAAGGAAGAGACGGGCTATGCCTTCAGCCTTTACAGTACGCCAAGCGAAAACCTGTGCGACCGCTTTTGCCGTCTGGATCGCGCCGAATTTGGCGTGATAGCGGGCGTCACCGACAAGGGCTACTACACCAACAGCTTCCACCTGGACGTAGAGAAAAAAGTTAACCCTTATGACAAGCTTGACTTTGAAGCGGCCTATCCGCCGTTAGCTAACGGCGGCTTTATCTGTTACGGCGAATATCCCAATATTCAGCACAACCTGAAAGCGCTGGAAGACGTCTGGGATTACAGCTACAGCCGCGTCCCCTATTACGGCACCAATACGCCGATTGACGAGTGCTATGACTGCGGCTTTACCGGCGAGTTTGACTGCACCAGCAAAGGCTTTACCTGTCCCAAATGCGGAAATCACAACGCCGAACGCGTCTCCGTGACCCGCCGCGTCTGCGGTTACCTGGGTAGCCCGGACGCGCGTCCTTTTAACGCGGGTAAGCAAGAGGAAGTGAAGCGCCGCGTTAAGCATTTATCCAACGGCCAGCCGGGATGAATATTCATCAATACTATTCGGTCGATATTGTTAACGGGCCGGGCACGCGCTGTACGCTGTTTGTTGCGGGCTGCGAGCATCAGTGCGTCGGCTGCTATAACAAAAGTACCTGGCGGCTTAATTCCGGCTATCCCTTTACGCTACAGATGGAAGAACAGCTGGTTGCCGATCTGAACGATACGCGCATTCCGCGCCAGGGGTTGTCGCTGTCGGGCGGCGATCCGCTGCATCCCGCCAACGTAGCCGATATTCTGCGGCTGGTGCAGCGCGTGCGCCGTGACTGCCCGGAAAAAGATATCTGGCTATGGACGGGCTACCGCCTGGCGGAGCTGAGTCCGACGCAGCAGCAGGTGGCAGAACAGATTAACGTGCTGATAGACGGAAAATTTATTCAGACATTAAAGGACCCGGCGCTGCGCTGGCGAGGCAGCAGTAATCAGGTTATCCACTATTTGCGGTAGGCGGCCCGTATTATCAGCCACATGCAGAGTAATCCATTAGGCCAGCTTGATTTCTCAGAATTACCAACCACACTTAACTCTGCTATGCAAAATAATAACCGGAGGAAAACATGAAGAAGATTGCGGTTCTGATTACCGATGAGTTCGAGGACTCCGAATTTACTTCGCCAGCCGAAGCCTATACCAAAGCTGGCCACCAGGTGGTTACTATTGAGAAAAAAGCGGGCATTACCGTTACCGGTAAGCAGGGCAAAGCCAAAGTGAAGATTGATAAAGATATCGATCACGTTCAGGCGGCCGACTTTGACGCGCTGCTGTTGCCGGGCGGTCATTCACCGGATAGCCTGCGCAGCGACGATCGTTTTGTAAACTTCACCAAAGCCTTTGTGGATGCCGGTAAGCCAGTATTTGCTATCTGTCATGGCCCGCAGCTGCTGATCAGTGCAAACGCCACGCGCGGTCGTAAAATGACTTCGGTAAAAGCCATTGCCATCGACCTGAAAAACGCCGGTGCTGACTTTTATGATAAGGAAGTAGTGGTAGACAACGACAAGCTGGTTACCAGCCGCACACCGGACGATCTGCCCGCGTTCAACCGTGAGTCGCTACGCATTCTTGAAACCGCTTAAGATTGAATAATGGCTAACGCGGCATGTAACCCTGTCGCGTTAGCGTTTCTATATTCATTCACGCAGCCAGCTTAGCTTTTTGCCAAAACCCAACGCGTTATCCACCATCTTCAGTTCGTTAAGCTCAATTTCCCAGATGGGTGCAGAAGCCGCTGCCGCCACGGGAAAACGCTTAACATAGGCCTTACGCGCCCTTTCCTCTTCTGTACCCGCCAGCAGCCGGACGCTACCCGAATACTGTACGCCTTTAATCAGCATAACGGATTTGGGCTGCCCGTTTACCGTCCCCGCCACCTGAGGATCGCTGGTGAAGTGGCTACCGTGACGGGTTTTTTCCTCCGTCATCAGCCAGAAAACAACTTTCTGCGGTTCAAAAACGTAAAAGCAGTTAGCGCACCATACGGGGCTGCCGCCGCAGACGGAAAGGACATGCTGTTTTTGCAAGTAGCGAGCGATAGCCTGTAACGGCTCAGATTCAGACATTAAAATCTCCCTGCCAGGCCCGGCAAAAAATCGTTAACGACGGGCAAGAGCTGATAAACTTCCGGCCATTACTGGCTATCGGTAGCAACGAATGGACATACAGGCAGCCGCGCCCTGGCATCTTTATATTGTGCAAACCGCCAGCGGCGCGCTTTATACCGGCATCACTAATAACGTTACGCGTCGTTTTAAGCAACATCAGGCGGGTACCGGTGCCAAAGCGTTGCGCGGGAAAGGGCCGCTGGCGCTGCTGTTTCACTGTGAAGCAGGCGACCGCTCAAACGCTTCTAAGCTGGAAT
>Ga0153980_1000178_pt1 | contig 32806 bp, 24 predicted proteins | sample TSGA064MetaG_FD_104722 | JGI IMG/M metagenome (GOLD analysis project Ga0153980, IMG submission 104722) | Attine ant fungus gardens microbial communities from Georgia, USA - TSGA064 MetaG | ecosystem: Host-associated > Fungi > Mycelium > Unclassified | place: USA: Georgia, Magnolia Springs State... | reverse complement strand
TTTTCCAGCAGCGCACGGGCGGCTGCCTGCGCGTAAGGGCCGCCAGAACCAATAGCGATCAGGTCATTTTCCGGCTGAATAACGTCGCCGTTACCGGTAATAATTAGCGAGGCGTTTTCGTCAGCCACGGCTAACAGCGCTTCCAGCTTGCGCAGCATGCGATCGGTACGCCAGTCTTTTGCCAGTTCAACGGCCGCTTTCACCAGATGACCCTGGTGCATCTCCAGCTTGCGTTCAAACAGCTCAAACAGCGTAAAGGCATCTGCGGTTCCACCGGCAAAACCGGCAATGACTTTGTCATTATAAAGACGACGCACTTTTTTGACGTTGCCTTTCATTACGGTGTTGCCGAGAGTAGCCTGGCCATCACCGCCAATTACTACCTGGCCGTTGCGTCGTACACTTACAATTGTTGTCACGGGCAGACCCCTTGTTGCAGTCGAAAGATCTCCCCGCAGGCGCGCTGCGGGGCAATGATGCATTCAGATATGGGGGGAAACTGAAAGGTTTCAACCCCCGAGGGAGACAGGAATACAATTTGAATGGCCGTTGCCGCGCAGACGCTTCAGCGTGCTGTCGGCGCTGGCCCGGTTGTTGTACGGACCAACGATAACGCGGTTCCAGCCGCCGCCGGTGGTGATTTTGCTTTCAAAGCCTTCAAACGCCAGCGAGGCGCGCACGGACTCGGCCTGATCGGTACCTTTGAACGAGCCACACTGCACCATCCAGCGCTGTGACTTCTCTTTTTCTACCGGTTTCTCGGCTTTTGGCTGCTGGTGTGCGACGGTCGGCTGCTGGGTATGCTGTGGCAACATATGCTGCTGCTGCTGCACCTGCTGCTGACGTTGTACCTGCTGCTGACGTTGTACCTGCTGTTGCTGCATCTGCTGCTGGCGTTGCGCCTGCTGTTGCTGCATCTGCTGCTGACGTTGCACCTGCTGTTGCTGTATCTGCTGCTGGCGTTGTACCTGCTGTTGCTGCACGGGCTGCGTCTGGATTTGCGGCTGCTGATACTGCGACTGAGCCTGGCGCGACTGCTGCTGTAGCTGCGTTTGCTGCTGCTGGCGCTGAAGCGTTTGCTGACGCTGTGCAGGCGTTTGCTCGTTCCACGGCACCTCGTTCAGCTGCGTAGGCTGCTGGCGCATATCGGCCTGCATCTGCTCCAGTAGCTGGCGCTGTTCATCAGTCAGCTGGGTGGGGGAATGCACTTCGCCGCCTGCGGAAGGTTCGACAGGCGTGGGAACGGTGATCTGGCGGTTTTCCAGCTCTTTAATATAGCGCCAGCGCTCTTCAGGCTTTGGCGGCAGGCCGTTACCGGCTGCTTTATGATCCGGAATAACGGGCGTTTCTTCCTCTTTTTTATGATGGGCAATAAACCATAGCCCACCGACAAACGTCACCAGTACCGCAACGGCAAGACCTACCATTATCTTTGATACACCCGAGCCGCCGCCACGTTTCTTGCTGCGGCCGTTGCTCTTTTTGCGACGCGTCCCTGTCGAACGCCCGCGGCCTACGTAATCTTTTTGTGCCACTATCGTTCCGCTAATAATCAATGAAAGATGAGGTCGGGCCTGCGCGCTCGTGCCCGGCTGTCAGCCCGCCATGTTACTCAAGGGCCGGAAGTTTGACCAGCAGGGATACTATTAAGAATCTGCTGAATCTCCACTTTCTTGTCCTGGCCGAGGGTTTCAGGATTCAGATACGTTCATGCAGCGATGGCGCAGTGCTGCCGCGGATCTTGATCTCAAAGTCCAGCAGCCGCGAACCGCCGTTGACCGTGCGGCCCTGAAGCTGCTCCAGCAGTAAATTCATCGCTTCCCGACCAATATTGAATCTCGGCTGAGCAATGGTGGTCAGCTGAGGATCGCTATAGCGCGACAGTTCAATATCATCAAAGCCGATTAAAGAAAGGTCTTTCGGGATATTCATGCCCATGATTTTGGCCTGGGCCATCGCGCCCAGCGCCATGATATCGCTGTGGCAGAACAGGGCTTCCGGCGGTTCCGGCAGCGCCATCAGCTGTTTTAAAGCCTGACTGCCTGCATCAAAAGTAAAGTCGCCGCGCACAATATAGCGCGGATCCAGCGCAATGCCGTTGCGCCGCAGCGCCTGAATGTAACCCTGTAAGCGGTACTGGCACAGCGGCATATCCTGCGGGCCTGCAATACAGGCAATGCGGCTGTGACCCAGCTTCAGCAGATGGCTTACCGCCTCAAAGGCCGCCGTCAGGTTGTCGATGTGTACGGTTGGCAGCTCCAGCTCGGGCGCGAACTCATTTGCCATCACCATCGGCGGCAGGTTGCGCTGTTCTTCCAGCCCGGTGTCAAAAGGCACCTGCGAACCCAGCAGTACCATGCCGTCGATCTGGCGAGTCATGACCAGGTTAAGAAAAGCGTTTTCCTGACGATTCTGGTGCGCGCAGTCGCCAATCAGCACCAGATAATCGTTTTCGGCCGCAACGTGCTCGACGCCACGAATAATTTCACTGAAAAAAGGATCGCAGATGTCCGGTACGATCACCAGGATCGTACGGGATTCGCTACGTTTAGCGTTGCGGGTGATGACGTGAGGAGAGTAGCCAACGGCAACCACGGCCGCTTCAACTTTTTGACGCGTGGCGACAGAAACCTTTTCCGGATTCGCCAGGGCGCGGGAAACCGTCGCCGTCGACACGCCCGCTTTTTCCGCCACGTCTTTCATGGTCGCGCCCATGGCTTCAGGCTTTTGCTCCAACGCTGTTCTCCTCGTCCCGCTCTGCTGAGTGTCCGGATCTCGCCGGAATAAAGGGAATTCTGTCAGCGTTATGGCCGACCAGTACCGCACAATTAACCAATACTAATCAAAGGCGTTACTTAATTTGCATAAAAATTGTGACTTGTGCGACTTTTTTCGATCCATCTCGCAACATGAAAGCGAAAAAAGAAAAATTATTTAGCCTTCGGTGGGATCGACATCCAGCGTCCATTTGACTTTGCGTGACTGCGGAAGCGTGCCGATCAGCGGCAGCGTGGCCTTAATCAGCCTCTGTAACAGCGCCCGCGAAGGATGCTGTAACAGTAACTGCCAGCGATAGCGTCCACCGCGTTTTGGCTGCAGCGCCGGAACAGGTCCCATTACCCAGAAGGCTTCGTCCCTGAGCGGGCTGGCTTCCAGCAGATTGCGCAGCTGCTGCAAAAAGAGCGCCGACTGCTGGTTGTCATGGTCTTCGGAGCGGAACAGCGCATGGCTGGTGAAGGGCGGGAGAAACACGGTTTTACGCTCGCTCAATGCCTGCTGAGCAAAAGCGTCGTAGCCCTGATGCAGCAGTGTTTGCAGTAGCGGATGTTCAGGATGATGCGTTTGCAGCATGACTTCCCCCTGTTTTCCGGCACGACCAGCGCGTCCGGCAACCTGGGTATACAGCTGGGCGAAACGTTCGGCGGAGCGGAAATCAGCGGAAAACAGCGCACCATCCACGTCCAGCAGTGAAACCAGCGTAACGTCGGGAAAGTGGTGGCCTTTGGCCAGCATTTGCGTTCCCACCAGAATTCTTGCGCCGCCGCGATGCACGTCAGCCAGATGCTGCTCAAGCGCGCCTTTACGGCTGGTGGTATCGCGATCGATTCTGGAAAGCGGCACATTGGGAAACAGCTCGCCCAGGTTTTGCTCCAGCTGCTCCGTGCCCAGGCCGACCGGCACCAGATGCGTGGAACCGCACTGGGGACACTGATAAGGCACAGGGCGCTGGCTGTCGCAGTGATGGCAGCGCAGCTGGCGATGATGCTGATGCAGCGTGTAGTAGCGGTCGCAGCGCTGGCATTCGGCAATCCAGCCGCATTCATGGCAGAGCATCGCTGGCGAAAAGCCACGGCGATTCAGAAACAGCAGCACCTGATTGTCCGCTTTCAGATGTTCACTGATTTTTTTTATCAGCATCGGCGAAAGGCCGCCCTGAAGCTTAACGCCTTTCAGATCGATCAGCTGCTGCGTAGCCTGGCGGGCGTTACCGGCCCGCTTGTTCAGGTTGAGCTGACGATATTTGCCCATCTGCACATTGTGCAGCGTTTCCAGCGCTGGCGTGGCGGTTCCCATAACAATCGGAATATCTTCCTGGCGCGCGCGGAAAACGGCTAAATCACGCGCCTGATAGCGCCAGCCTTCGTGCTGTTTATAGGAGCTGTCGTGCTCTTCATCAATGATGATAACGCCCAGATCGGCAAAGGGGGTAAACAGGGCGGAACGTGTGCCGATAATGATGGCCGTTTCACCCTGACGCGCTCGCAGCCAGACTGCCAGACGCTCGCTGTCGTTTAGCGCAGAGTGTAAAACGTCGACGGGCGCGTTAAAACGCTCGCGGAAACGCGCGATAGTTTGCGGTGTTAAGCCGATTTCCGGTACCAGCACCAGCGCCTGCTTGCCGCTGGCAAGCACGTTTTCCAGCACGCTGAGGTAAACCTCGGTTTTGCCGGAACCGGTGATGCCCGCCAGCAGCCAGGCCGCGAAATGGTCATCTTCGGCACGAATAGCGCCCACCGCCGTCGCCTGCTCGGTATTCAGCTTTAGCCGCTCGCCTTTGACGGCATAATCCGTGCGCCAGTCCTGCGGCGCACGCTGCTGCGTCTGTAGATCGCACAGGCCTTTGGCGCGCAGAGCCTGTAACGTGGCGTCGGTAATATCGTGCTGGCCAATTTCGTGCCGATAAAGATTGCGCTGGCGTAGCGCAGCCAGCGCCTGCTGCTGTTTTGGCGCGCGCTTCAGGCTTTCCGGGGCCGCTTCACGTCCCGCTTCGGTAATAAACCATTGCCAGAGCGGCGCCTCCTGCGCGGGTTTACCCTGGCGCAGCAATACGGGCATGGCATGAAACAGCACTTCGCCTAACGGGTAATGATAATAGTCGGCGGCCCACAGCAGGATACGCCACAGCGAGGGCGGATAAATTGATTCGTTGTCCAGTACCTCATGTACGGCTTTCAGCTGGTCAACAGGAAAGTCGCTGGTATCGGTAATACCGGTCACCACGCCAATTGCCTTACGCTTGCCAAAAGGCACGCTGACGCGCGCGCCTGCTACCACAGTAAGATGCGCGGGCAGCAAATAGTCAAAGTTGCGGGCAAGCGGAACGGGCAAAGCGACCTGAACAACGGGCATGAGTTTATCCGGATGAAATTGTGAGCGGGATAGTGTACACTGTGTCTTCCTGAATGTGCGGATTCGATTGCAGCGAGCGGTTATTTTCTGTATAGTTCGCCGCCGTTGATACGGCATTTTGGTATCAAAACACCTGAACTATTAATCTTCGTGTGGTGCCGGCGCAGGCTAATCCTGGCGCGGGAGAGCGACACGGCCTTAACTGAGGTTTTCCCATGAAAAAAGGTATTCACCCAAATTACGCTGAAGTTACTGCTAAATGTTCTTGCGGTAACGAAATCAAAACCCGCTCAACCGTGGGTCACGACCTGAACCTGGACGTGTGCGGCAAATGCCACCCGTTCTACACCGGTAAGCAGCGTGATGTTGCAAGCGGTGGTCGTGTTGACCGCTTCAACAAGCGTTTCAGCATCCCAGGCAGCAAATAAGTCGCCTGCAAGAAACGTTTATCGTTTCGGATGCCGCAAACCTGGCTTCGGCCAGGTTGAAAGCGCAGACAAGCCCCGCTTCGGCGGGGCTTTGTTTTATGCCTTAGACCCGTTTATCCTTCCTTTTACTTTTCCGCCATCCGGAAAGCGTAACCTCTTTGTTTTTTATCTCATTGCTTACCAACAGACAAAAGCCGGAGCGCGCTCAAAAAAAAGAGCCGACGTTCGCCAGCTCTTTGTATTAAGACATCACCGTCTCATTATTCGTTGTCTGTAACAGACTTCTGGGCTTCAGTGCTGCTGGCCGGTACATTCATCTCAAAAGTTGGCGTGTAGATGTTCCCACCCAGCTCGTTAACTTTGTTCATAGCGGCGGCATTAACAATAATTTTGTCAGCAGTAAGCGTGCCTCTGTTGCAAAACCATAAGCACCTTTCGTTACTGATTTTGCCATCGCTCTTAAGAGTCATCTCGCCACTTTGCAGCGTCCCTGTATTTTCAATGCCGCTGTTCCCGGTAACATTCAGGTGATCGGTAGCCTGCATAACGCCCGTGTTTTTAACAAAGCTGGCATAGACAGTTAAATCTTTGCTGTCGACAGTGGCAGCATTTGTCACCGATGCGGCAGTAAGATAGGCGGTTCCTCCGGCTGTTAACACGCCTGAGTTCAGCGCAATCTCTTTAGTTGCCGCTAAAGAAACATTATTTTTCGCATTCAGAGTGCCGCTGTTAATTACACGGACATTATCGGAAACGATCACGGTAGCGTCGTCGATAGTATTAAAGCCGGTTTGGGCAAGGACATTCCCTTGCGAATCGATTTCGCCTTTATTTTCAACATCGCCTTTATAGGAGACTAGCTGCAGCATTTTGCCGGTGCTGATCTTACCGGTCTTCTCATTGCTGATTTTGTTAAGCGCTACGGCGCTTAACTGCTCATCTGCGGTCAGGGTTCCGTTATTAGTCAGTATGTTATTGGCCATCAGGCTGGCGTTTTTGACGCTAATCGCACCGTAATTGATCAGTGCGCCACCGGTATAAGCCTGCAGGCTGGTGCTGGTGATTGCGCCGTTGTTGGTCATATTGCCGGCAGATTGCAGACCAGCCGCGGTAGCGGTGATGGTTCCACCATTAGTTAACGCGCCGTTAGACGAGATTTGCAGGTTATCGCCTAGCAAAATGCCGCTATTATTTACTCCGGAACCGACGTCGGTGGTTTGCAGTCGGATAACGTCTGCCGTTACCCCTCCAAGTGCGCTGACGTCAACGCCCGTGTTCCACAACGTGGTCTTACTGGAGGTTGCCACGCTGCTTGCGCTGTCGTAGCTATAAACACCGGCAATAGCCTTCAGCTCGCCCGTGGCGATTTTCCCCTGAATACGAATGTTTCTTGCCAGAATATCAGTGTAGCCCTCATTGGCCAGGCCTTGACCATTTACCGTAACGTTTCCGTTGGCGACGTTAAAACCCGTCAGTGCGCCATTGGTAAAAGTTGGCGTGCCGGTGGTGAGCGTAGCGCGCCCGGTATTAATAAAGCTACAGCCAGAACAGGTGATGCCGTTCGGGTTAGCAATGATCACATCAGCCTTTTGTCCGACTACGTCGATATAACCATTTAATGTACTGGCCCGGTCAGAAATAACTTCGTTTAAAATTATTTTAGCTGCGTCAGTAAGATTATTGTTTTTAGGAATGTTACCGTTGGGGCGAAGGGTATTTTCAGTACTGTTATTCAGCACCATACCGTTGTTGGTTACGTTAAACTCTTTCCACATGTTGTGAGAAAGTCCGTTTGCGTCAGCTTTATTAATATCAACTACGGAGAAACCGTTATGATGGGTATAGCTGCCCGGATCTGCCAACGCTGAATGAGTGAAAAGCGCTGCGGTAATCACCAGGGAAAGTACTTTAAATTTATGCTGTTTCATCTTTAGTCCTTTAATTTATGATGTTTATAGTGGGTGGTGATATCTTTTTTCTTTAGCTTATCCTCCTTTAATATTGCCATTGTAGCGAGAAGCCCAGCGTCAATGGGGCAGTATGAAAACCCTCTGGTTTTACCAAAGGAAGGCCAGCGAACAAATCGTAACTAACCTGTCGGTATTCGCCCCGTAGACCTGCCACGCTGCCTGCTATCGTCCTGCCGCCATAATATTTCTGTTTGCTTTTTTCCGTTACCTGGCCCATATCTATACCGATATAGGGTCGATAATTCCTTTCGGGAAATATCCAGTTAAAATCGTTGCGCCAGTACCATCCTTTATTTTCCTGCAGGCTGGATTCACCATCAAAGCCGCGCACCGTCCATCTGTTACCTAAAGAAAAACTGTCCAGTGAAGACAAACGGTCCGGAGTAAGCTGTAGAGCAAAATGCGGCGCATAGTTAAACCACTGCCCGGATAAATTGAAATTTACCGAGGCCTGTAGGTCTAATAAAAATAATCTTCCTGCACGGTCGATAAGATTCAGCTGCTGTTCAGGCGTATTGTTGCTACCAAACCAGGGCCTTTTCTTTTGAAAACTTACCGTTCCGATAACGACGCTATTGCCAAAAGAGCGCTGTTGCTGAAGCACGGCTTTCCAGCCCGCGCTTTTTTTACGCATGCTGGTTAACTCCAGACTGTTGAAGTAATAGCGCGATCCGTTATTAAAGATTTGCAGTCCCGCCGTGGTTTTTTGCCCCACCGTTCGGGACAGCATGCGGTTGAGCTGGGCACTGTACCAGGCATTATCATTGTTCAGCATCCAGTCGCTCCAGTTGCCCCGGACATGCTGCTGATAGCGGCTCTGGCTGGCGTACAAATCCAGCCACCAGTAGCCCCAGGGAAGCGTATAGCCAACTGACCGATTGCTGTTGCCCTGTACGGTATGTCCTTTGGCAAGATCGTGACCGTAAGAAAGATAAAAAGTATCACTCAGCGAGCTAAGATTATTAAGATAGAGCGCCGCGCCTGCCTGGTAACGTCCGGTCGCCTTAGCGCCAGCATCATTCGCCCATGCCCGAACCTGCCAGAATTTATCCTGTTCGCGATAAATATAAATGTCGCTTTCACCACTCTCTTTACCCGGCACCAGATTAATCTTCACGCTGGAGCCCGGCACGCGTTGTAAATTAAAACTCCCCTGTTCAAGGTCGCGCAGGGTGAGTATATCGCCGTGTTTTAAAGGGAGGGTGGTAGCTAAATTAATATGGTCAGCGCCGCTCTTATCCACGATGATATTGCCTACTTTTCCGGAAGTAATCTCAAACTTTAGCTCCCGGCTGTGCAGATCCTGATTCTGAATATTAATGCGGGTAGTGATATAGCCAAGTCGAATAATTTCATCCTGAAGCGTTTTTGCCAGCAGTCGGATACCCTGCACGCCAAGGCATTTTCCCTGTGCTTGTTGAGTGAAATAATAGATGTTGTTTAATTTAAGTTTGCTGCTGTCAACTTTTAAAGTGACTTTATCAATAAAATAGCAGTTTTTTTCTACAGGGAAATACAGTTTTTTTATTGTTGTTCCCTGAAGCTTTGAGCGGGCCTCCGGGGCCGCAGGCTGAATGATTTTCTTACGCGATCTCTCCTGGCTTGCCGTGCTAACAGATGTTTCCTGGATATGTTGTTTTCCAGAAATATCGGGTAATACCGTTTCTGCATGGGTTGCTGTCAAAGTAAATAGTAAAATAAATAAAACAGGCGAAGTATAATGCCCGTTTTGAAATACTCTTTCCATGAGTTATTCCATATCTCTATTTTTTAAACGGACGAGACTCTACTTGAATATCATTACTGATGCAACAATGAAGATTATATTTCGCGCAGCATATAATTTGTTAGCTATCTTCCAGGATTTTTCTGGCACTAACTGATTTATTATCCAGGTGAATAATATTTATATCAGAAGGCAACCCGGAAAGAATAATAGAGATAAGCATGTTTCTGATGGGCAGGTTTGTCGGGGCCTGCCCATCAGTAAAAAGAGGAAAATCACAGCCATGCGGCGGAAGGAATTAATACTCCCAGGTGTCAGGATCGACGCCCATTTCGCGCATGATCGCTTTTGCCTCTTCCGGAATCTCATCGCTTCGCTCTTTGCGCAGATCGACATCATCTGGCAAAGGCTGGCCGGTGAAGGCGTGCAGGAACGCTTCGCACAGCAGTTCGCTGTTGGTAGCGTGACGCAAATTGTTAACCTGGCGACGGGTACGCTCGTCAGTCAGGATTTTCAGAACTTTTAACGGAATGGATACCGTGATTTTTTTAACCTGTTCGCTCTTTTTACCGTGCTCGGCGTAAGGGCTGATATATTCGCCGTTCCATTCAGCCATGGGGTACCTTAGTCATTATCAAAAATTGAAATATGCCAAAATTCGGCTAATTATGCCCGAAGTTCGCTTACATCACACTGTATTGCTCCCACTTTCTGTGGGTGCAAAAGCGTAATCTTAACGGTTATTGGCAGATTGCTCAATCTATACGCAAAGACATTTAGAAGTCCAGATGTATTGACGTCTATCTGTTCCCTGTTATGCTGTTGGCTCTTCTTTATTCTCCTGCAGGAATTTATGCACCATGACGCGCAAACAGGCAACCATCGCAGTACGCAGCGGTTTGAATGATGACGAACAGTATGGCTGCGTTGTCCCTCCTATTCATCTTTCCAGCACCTATAACTTTACCGATTTTAACGAGCCACGCGCGCACGACTATTCTCGTCGCGGCAACCCGACTCGTGACGTAGTGCAGCGTGCGCTGGCAGAGCTGGAAGGGGGTGCTGGCGCGGTGATGACCAACACCGGTATGTCGGCTATTCATCTGGTCTGTACGGTGTTTTTACAGCCTGGCGATCTGCTGGTCGCGCCGCATGACTGTTACGGCGGTAGCTATCGTCTGTTCGATAGCCTGAGCAAGCGCGGCGCGTATCGCGTAAAATTTGTCGATCAGGGTGACGAAGCGGCGCTGCATGCGGCGCTGGCCGAAAAACCGAAGCTGGTGCTGGTAGAAAGCCCAAGTAATCCGCTGCTGCGCGTGGTGGATATCGAAGCCATTTGTAAGGCGGCGGCGGCGGTCGGCGCGGTTAGCGTGGTCGATAACACCTTCCTGAGTCCGGCGCTGCAAAATCCGCTGGCGCTGGGTGCCGATCTGGTTATTCATTCCTGCACCAAGTATCTTAATGGCCACTCGGATGTGGTCGCTGGCGCGGTCATCGCCAAAGATCCTGAGCGAGTCAAAGAGCTGGCCTGGTGGGCCAATAATATCGGCGTAACCGGCGCGGCTTTCGATAGCTATTTGCTGCTGCGCGGTTTAAGAACGCTGGCACCGCGCATGGCGGCGGCACAGCGTAATGCGCTGGCGCTGGTAGACTACCTGAAGCAGCAGCCGCTGGTGAAAAAGCTGTATCATCCTTCCTTGCCGGAAAACGCAGGCCATCAGTTTGCAGTGCGCCAGCAAAAAGGTTTTGGTGCCATGCTCAGCTTTGAGCTGGACGGTGATGAGCAAACGCTGCGCCGTTTCCTGAAAGCGCTGGAGCTGTTTACCCTGGCGGAATCGCTGGGCGGCGTGGAAAGCCTGATTTCCCACACGGCGACCATGACCCATGCCGGCATGTCGGCAGAAGCCCGCGCGGCGGCTGGTATTTCGGAAACGCTGCTGCGTATTTCGACAGGAATTGAAGATCACGAAGATTTAATTGCCGATCTGGATAACGCGTTCCGGATAGCGGCTGAGAGGTAAGCATGAGTCAGTCAGCAGTGGCAGCAGGCGCGCGTCAGCTGCATAAATTCGGTGGTAGCAGCCTTGCCGACGCCAAATGTTATCTGCGGGTTGCGGGTATCATGGCGGAATACAGCCGTCCTGGCGACATGATGGTCGTTTCTGCGGCAGGCAGCACAACTAATCAGCTGATTAGCTGGCTGAAGCTGAGCCAGAGCGATCGGCTTGCTGCCCATCAGGTGCAGCAGGCGCTGCGTCGCTATCAAAGCGAACTGATTAGCAGCCTGCTGCCGCCGTCGAGTGCGGATGGGCTGATTAGCGAATTTATCCACGATCTGGAAAAGCTGGCCGCCCTGCTGGACGGCAATATGACCGAAGCCGTCTATGCGCAGGTCGTCGGACACGGTGAAATCTGGTCAGCACGCCTGATGGCCGCCGTGTTACAGCAGCAGGATATGGCGGCAAGCTGGCTGGACGCACGCGAATTTTTACGCGCTGAAAGATCGGCCCAGCCGCAGGTGGATGAAGGTAAATCCTGGCCGCTGCTGCAACAGCTGATGGCGCAGCATCCGGGCGAAAGGCTGGTAGTCACGGGCTTTATCTGCCGCAATGAGGCAGGCGAAACCGTTCTGCTGGGCCGTAACGGCAGCGACTATTCGGCAACGCAGATTGGCGCGCTGGCTGGCGTTTCCCGCGTGACTATCTGGAGCGATGTGGCTGGCGTCTATAGCGCCGATCCGCGCAAGGTAAAGGATGCCTGTCTGCTACCGCTGCTGCGTCTGGATGAAGCCAGCGAGCTGGCTCGCCTGGCCGCACCGGTGCTGCATACGCGCACGCTACAGCCTGTTTCCGGCAGCGACATTGATTTACAGCTGCGTTGCAGCTATCAGCCGGAGCAGGGTTCCACACGTATCGAGCGCGTGCTGGCTTCAGGAACGGGCGCGCGCATTGTTACCAGCCATGATGACGTCTGCCTGATTGAATTCCAGGTGCCGCCGCAGCACGATTTTAAAGCGGCGCAAAAGGAAATCGATCGGTTGTTGCAGCGCGCCCAGCTTCGTCCGCTGGCAATCGGCGCGCATCCTGACCGCCATCTGCTCCAGCTTTGCTATACCTCGGAAATCGTCAACGGTGCGCTGTCGCTGCTGCAGGACGCCGCGCTTCCCGGCCGTCTTCAGCTGCGCGAAGGCATGGCGCTGGTGGCGCTGGTCGGCGCTGGCGTTTGCCGTAATCCACTGCACAGCCACCGTTTCTGGCAGCAGCTGAAAGACCAGCCGGTCGAGTTTATCTGGCAGTCGGAAGAGGGCATCAGCCTGGTAGCCGTGCTGCGCGTCGGCCCAACTGAACACCTTATTCGTGGACTGCACCAGTCGCTGTTCCGTGCGGAAAAGCAGGTTGGCCTGGTGCTGTTTGGCAAAGGCAATATCGGTTCCCGCTGGCTGGAGCTGTTTGCCCGCGAGCAGGAAACCTTATCTGCACGCACCGGTTTTGAATATGTGCTGGCGGGGGTAGTCGACAGCCGCCGCAGCCTGCTTAGCTATGACGGGCTGAACGCCAGCCGCGTGCTCGCTTTCTTTGAAGACGAAGCCGTCGTAAGGGATGAAGAGTCGCTCTTCCTGTGGATGCGGGCACATCCGTTTGACGATCTGGTGGTGCTGGACGTCACGGCCAGCGAGCAGTTAGCCGAACAGTATCTTGATTTCGCCAGCCACGGTTTTCACGTTATTGGCGCGAACAAGGTTGCCGGCGCGTCAAGCAGCGACCGCTATCGCCAGATACGTGATGCCTTTGCCAAAACCGGGCGTCACTGGCTGTATAACGCCACGGTCGGCGCGGGTCTGCCGGTTAACCATACCGTGCGCGATTTGCGTGAAAGCGGCGACAGCATTCTGTCGATCAGCGGCATTTTTTCCGGCACGCTTTCCTGGCTATTTTTGCAGTATGACGGCACGGTTCCCTTTACCGATCTTGTGGAGCAGGCCTGGCAACAGGGACTGACCGAACCCGATCCGCGCGTCGATCTTTCTGGCCAGGACGTAATGCGCAAGCTGGTGATTCTGGCGCGTGAGGCAGGCTACGATATCGAGCCCGATCAGGTACGCATGGAGTCTCTGGTGCCGAAAAGCTGTGAAAAAGAGAATATCGATCACTTTTTCGAAAATGGTGAAGCGCTGAACGAACAGATGCAGCAGCGTTTTGAGGCCGCTCAGGAAATGGGGCTGGTGCTGCGTTATGTGGCGCGTTTTGACGCTAACGGTAAGGCGCGAGTCGGGGTGGAAGCGGTCAGAAACGATCATCCGCTGGCTTCGTTACTGCCTTGCGATAATGTTTTTGCCATTGAAAGCCGCTGGTATCGCGATAATCCGCTGGTTATTCGTGGTCCGGGTGCAGGGCGTGACGTGACGGCGGGTGCTATCCAGTCCGATATTAACCGGCTGGCGCAGCTGCTGTAGCCGCTGGTAAAAACGCGTTATGACATAAAGTACGACAGAAGTTAGCCAGGCGCCACGGACGGCGCGGCTTTCGCCGTTTCTGAAATTACTGATGTACTGGCCTGAACAAGCTTCCCGCTCTTCCTTTCTCTCCTTCATTGATTTTTCTGACTTCTTTTTGCTGTATGAATTTTCTTCAGCTTTGTTGAAAATTTGTCACCTCGCTGCACTATTTATCTGTTGACGAAATTTATGCAATCGTTCATTTTGAATGTCTGGACGTCTAAACGTATGGATGTTCAAGGCGGGCAGTTTCTTTCTGCGATCGATGAGGTAAGCCATGAGTTTTTTCCACGCCAACCAGCGCGAAGCGCTCAATCAAAGTCTGGCCGAGCTGAACGGGCAAATTAACGTATCTTTTGAGTTTTTTCCGCCACGTACCAGCGAAATGGAACAAACGCTATGGAACTCTATTGATCGTCTTAGCAGCCTGAAACCTAAATTCGTTTCGGTTACCTACGGCGCTAACTCCGGCGAGCGCGACCGCACGCACAGCATCATTAAAGGCATTAAAGATCGCACCGGACTGGAAGCAGCACCGCATTTAACCTGCGTGGACGCCACCCGTGACGAGCTGCGTGCTATTGCGCAGGATTACTGGAATAACGGCATTCGTCACATCGTGGCGCTGCGCGGCGACCTACCGCCAGGCGGCGGCAAACCGGAAATGTACGGTGCGGATCTGGTGGGCCTGCTGAAGGAAGTCGGCGACTTTGATATTTCCGTGGCCGCCTATCCGGAAGTGCATCCGGAAGCAAAAAGCGCCCAGTCAGATTTAATTAACCTGAAACGAAAGGTGGATGCGGGCGCAAACCGGGCGATTACCCAGTTCTTTTTTGACGTAGAAAGCTATTTGCGCTTTCGCGACCGCTGCGTCGCGGCCGGTATCGATGTGGAAATCGTACCGGGCATTTTGCCGGTATCCAACTTTAAGCAGCTTCAGCGCTTCGCCGCCATGACTAACGTCCGCGTGCCGGGCTGGATGACCAGCATGTTTGCCGGGCTGGATAACGATCCGGAAACCCGCAAAATGGTGGGCGCCAATGTAGCGATGGATATGGTGAAAATCCTGAGCCGTGAAGGCGTCAAAGATTTCCACTTCTATACGCTGAACCGCGCGGAAATGAGTTACGCCATTTGCCACACGCTGGGCGTCCGTCCCGCCGTGGCCGTCTCCGCTGCCTGATAAGGTAAAGCGCCCATAAAATCAGCAAGGCGCTCATATCTGCCGGATATGAGCGCCTTTCGCTATGGCTTCGTGCCTGAAATCCTTAGCCCGTATTGCGCATACCGGCAGCCACGCCCGCTATCGTTACCATCAGCGCCTGCTCAACTCGCGCATCCGGTTCTTCGCCGCTGGCTTCCTGTAAGCGGGAGCGATGCAGCAATTCCGCCTGCAACACGTTCAGCGGATCGGTATACACGTTACGTAACGCAATAGATTCGGCAATCCATGGCAGATCCGCCATCAGGTGCGCGTCGTTGGCGATAGTCAGCACCGCTTTAATATCGGAATCCAGCTGCTCGCGCAGCTGCTTGCCCAGCGGCCACAGCGAACGGTCTACCAGACGCTGATCGTAATATTCCGCCAGCCACAGGTCAGCTTTGGCAAAGACCATCTCCAGCATGCCCAGACGCGTAGAAAAGAAGGGCCAGTTATGGCACATCGCCTCCAGCTGATCCTGATGGCCTGCCTGCATCGCTTTTTGCAGCGCCGCGCCCGCGCCCAGCCAGGCGGGCAGCATCAGACGGTTTTGCGTCCAGGCGAAAATCCACGGAATGGCGCGCAGCGATTCTACGCCGCCGCTTGCGCGACGCTTGGCCGGACGCGAACCCAGCGGCAGTTTGCCCAGCTCCTGCTCCGGCGTGGCCGAGCGGAAGTAGGGCACAAAATCTTTGTTTTCGCGCACGTAGCCGCGATACATCTCGCAGGAGTCAGCAGAAAGCTGGTCCATGATGCCGCACCAGGCTTTTTCCGGCTCCGGCGGCGGCAACAGGTTTGCTTCAAGGATAGCGCTGGTATAAAGCGTCAGGCTGCTGATGGTCACTTCCGGCAGGCCATATTTAAAGCGGATCATCTCTCCCTGTTCCGTCACGCGCAGTCCGCCTTTCAGGCTACCCGGCGGTTGGGAAAGCAGGGCCGCATGTGCCGGTGCGCCGCCGCGACCAATGGTGCCGCCGCGTCCATGAAACAGCGTCAGCGCGATGCCCGCTTTTTCGCAGGTTTTAATCAGCGCGTCCTGCGCCTGATACTGTGCCCAACTGGCCGCCATCACGCCCGCATCTTTTGCCGAGTCGGAATAGCCAATCATTACCATCTGCTTGCCCTGAATAAAGCCGCGATACCAGCCGATATCCAGCAACTGCTGCATCACGTCGTTAGCATTATTCAGATCGTCCAGGGTTTCAAACAGCGGTGCCACCGGCATAGCAAAAGGAATACCCGCTTCTTTTAACAGCAGATGGACGGCCAGCACGTCCGAAGGCGTTTTCGCCATCGAAATAACGTAGGCGGCGATAGACCCCTGCGGCGCTTCTGCCGCCACGCGACAGGTATCCAGCACTTCCTGCGTGTCGGCGCTCGGCTCCCACTGACGCGGCAGTAAAGGCCTTTTAGAAGTCAGCTCGCTAATCAGAAATGCCTGCTTATCGGCTTCTGACCAGCTGGCATAGTCGCCCAGGCCCAGATAACGGGTCACTTCTGCAATCGCGTCGGTGTGGCGCGTGCTTTCCTGACGCAGGTCGATGCGCACCAGCGGCACGCCAAAACACTTCACGCGGCGCAATGTATCCAGCAGCTGGCCGTTAGCGATAATGCCCATGCCGCAGGCCTGTAGTGACTGATAGCAGGCGTAAAGCGGATCCCACAGCTGATCGTTGGAAATCAGCAGATTATCCGGACGCGCGGGGCGTTCGCCTTTCAGACGACGCTCAAGGTAAGCCTGGGTCGCCAGCAGCTGGGCACGCAGGTTTTTCATAATTTCACGGTACGGTTCCAGCGCCTCGGGATTGCCGCACAGCTCGCGAACTTCTGGCGTACACTCCGACATCGACAGCTCCGAAACCAGCACGGCGATATCACGTAAGAACAGGTCGGTCGCTTTCCAGCGGCTCAGTTGCAGCACGTGACGGGTAATTTTCGCCGTCACGTTCGGATTGCCGTCACGGTCTCCACCCATCCAGGAAGTAAAGCGGACAGGCACATAATCCACCGGCAGCTTCACGCCAAATGAGGCTTCCACCTGTTCGTACAGTTCGCGCAGAAAGGCCGGCACGCCTTCCCACAGGCTATTTTCAACCACCGCAAAGCCCCATTTAGCTTCGTCGACGGGGGTAGGGCGATATTTACGGATCTCATCGGTATGCCAGGCCTGCGCGACCAGCTGACGCAGACGGCGCATGATCTGCGATCGGTCATAATCAGGAAGATCGTGGTGATCCAGCTGCTTAAGGCAGCTATTTACTTCGATCAGCTTGTGGATCAGCGTGCGGCGAGTGATCTCTGTCGGGTGAGCGGTCAGCACCAGCTCCAGCGAAAGTGACTCAACGGCCTCGCGGATCTTCGCTTCCGTCAGGTTTGGCTGCTGCTTTAAGCGCTCGAAGGTTTTGGCCAGCAGCTCCTGATGATTAGCGCCTTCGCCTTTAGGGGAAATAGTGTGGTATTGCTCGGCGACGTTGGTCAGGTTGAGGAACTGGCTGAAGGCGCGCGCAACGGGCAGGAGTTCGTCATTAGAAAGATTTTGGAGCGTAGAGAGCAGCTCCTGACGGTGGGCGTCGTTTCCCGCGCGGGAGGACTTGGAGAGCTTACGGATGGTTTCCACCCGGTCCAGGATGTTTTCACCCAGCGCATCCTTAATCGTATCCCCGAGCAGTTTGCCGAGCATACTGACATTACTTCGCATTGCGGAATATTGTTCGTTCATAAGACCCCTGACCGTTGTTTTTATCACTCTCTACCGTCGCCGGTATAACATTGCCTTTTATCTAGCCACGTTCCCTGCCATCCGTCAATTGACTTAAACACGCGCAAAGCTGGCGCTAACTAGCGGGAATTTATGAAATTTAACAAAGGAGAAGCGCGATAAGTAATTCTTATCGCCTGAAGTAACGGAAAACGTCGGCAAAGCCGGAAAAAACGCTATCTTTCCGGCCTGACAGGACAAATAGCGCTTAATGGTGGCAAAAATGTTGCACAACCTGCGTAATCAGCTCGCGGGTTGGCTTGATAAAAGCGGTGTCGAGATATTCATCCGGCTGGTGCGCCTGGTTGATCGATCCCGGTCCCAATACCAGCGTTGGGCATAATTCCTGAATAAAAGGTGCTTCGGTGCAGTAGTTTACGATAGAGGTTTCCGTGCCTAACAATTTCTCCACCACTTTGACCAGCTTGTGATCGGCCGGGCACTCGTAACCGGGAATCGGCGGGTGCAGCTGGCTAACCGTCACGCGGCCAGGCCAGCGTTCGCTAACCGGCGTCAGCGATTCGTTGATCAATCCTTCCAGCTCGTTCAGCGTTAAGCCCGGCAGAGGACGAAGGTCGATATGCAGCTCGCAGCAGGCGCAGATACGGTTTGCCGCATCGCCGCCGTTGATGTGGCCAAAATTCATGGTGGGATAAGGGATCGCAAAACCATCATGGTGATAGCGTGACTTCAGCGTGTTACGTAATTCCATCAGCTGGGTGATCGATTCGTGCATCAGTTCAATCGCGTTGACGCCGCGTGAGGGATCGCTGGAATGGCCGGACTGGCCCTCAATGCGGATAGCGTTCGACATATGGCCTTTATGCGCGCGCACCGGCTGGAGCGACGTAGGCTCGCCGATAATTGCGCAGTCGGGACGTATGGTGGCGTTTTCGGAAAAGTATTGCGCGCCCGCCATCGTGGTTTCTTCATCGGCGGTGGCCAGGACGTAGAGCGGTTTTTTCAGCTTCGTCACGTCAACATCACGCAGCGCGTCCAGAATAAAGGCGAAAAAGCCTTTCATATCGGCGGTGCCCAGGCCGTACAGCTTGTTGTCATGCTCGGTCAGGGTGAAGGGATCGCGCGTCCAGCGGCCATCGTCGAAAGGAACGGTGTCGCTGTGTCCGGCCAGCAGCAGGCCGCCAGCACCGTTGCCGGTGCGGGCCAGCATATTAAATTTGTGGCGCGTGCCGGGAACCGGCTGAACTTCAACCTCAAAGCCAAGGTCGCGAAACCAGCCTGCCAGCAAACTGATTAAAGCTTCATTACTCTGATCCATTGCGCTGTCGGTGGCGCTGATGGACGGCGTGGCAATCAACTCACGGTAAAGCTCAATAAAAGGCGGTAATTTTGTCTTCACTGTTGACAGTCCTTGCGTTAGGATAGTATCAATATTCATGCACTAATAGTGAATAAAAATACATTAATGGCGTGGGGATGGAAACCAAATTTCCTGCATATCCGGCGCTAATCGCGTGGGCAGACGGCATTAGCCGCTACCCAAAACCCGAGACCGTTATAAGGTGTCCGATGTTAAATACGCTGATTGTTGGTGCCAGTGGCTATGCTGGCGTAGAGCTTGCGACCTACCTGAATCGTCATCCTCAGGTGAACATAACCGCTTTAGCGGTCTCAGCGCAAAGCCCTGACGCAGGAAAATTGCTTTCCGACCTGCATCCGCAGCTGAAAGGCATTGTCGATATGCCGCTGCAGCCGCTGGCCAGCGCGGCGGAATTTGCGGATAAGGTCGACGTCGTGTTTTTGGCTACCGCGCACGAAGTCAGCCACGATCTGGCACCGGAGTTCCTGGCGGCAGGCTGCGTGGTGTTTGACCTGTCGGCAGCCTTTCGCGTTAATGAAGAGAGCTTCTTTACCGACTATTACGGCTTCCCGCATCAGCATAAAGCCTGGCTGGATAAAGCCGTTTATGGCCTGGCCGAGTGGCAGCAAAGCAAGCTAAAAGAAGCGCAGCTGATTGCCGTGCCGGGCTGTTACCCGACCGCTGCCCAGCTGGCTTTAAAGCCTTTGATTGCAGCGAATCTGCTTAACGAAGCGCAGTGGCCGGTAATTAACGCCACCAGCGGCGTCAGCGGCGCGGGACGCAAAGCCTCCGTCGCCACCAGTTTTTGCGAAGTTAGCCTGCAACCTTATGGCATTTTTACGCATCGTCATCAGCCGGAAATTGCCGCGCATCTCGGTATCCCGGTCATTTTCACGCCGCATCTGGGTAACTTCCCGCGCGGTATCCTGGCGACCACGACCTGTCGTTTGCAGGCGGGCGTAACGCGTGAAGACGTGGCGGAAGCCTTCCATAACGCCTATCACGATAAACCGCTGGTGCGCGTCTATGATAAAGGCGTGCCGTCAATCAAAGGCGTAGTTGGACTGCCGTTCTGCGACATCGGTTTTGCCGTACAGGGTGAGCACGCGATTATCGTCTCGGCAGAAGACAATCTGCTGAAGGGCGCTTCGTCGCAGGCTGTGCAGTGTATGAATATTCGTTTCGGTTTCCCGGAAACGCAGTCGCTTATTTAATCAGTGAGAAAGCCAATGACCAATCCTTTAATTATTAAACTCGGCGGCGTGTTGCTGGACAGCGAAGAAGCGCTGGCGCGCCTGTTTGACGCGCTGGTGGCATACCGCGAGACGCATCAGCGGCCTCTGCTGATCGTTCACGGCGGCGGCTGCCTGGTAGACGAGCTGATGAGCAAGCTCGCGCTGCCGGTGAAAAAGAAAAACGGCCTGCGCGTAACGCCTGCCGATCAGATCGACATCATTACCGGCGCGCTGGCGGGAACGGCTAATAAAACGCTGCTGGCCTGGTCAAAGAAACACGGCATTGATGCGGTCGGCCTGTGCCTGGGCGACGGTGGCAGCGTCAACGTGGCGGCTTTTGATGAAGAGCTGGGGCACGTTGGCCAGGCGACGCCGGGCAATCCAAAACTGATTAACACATTGCTGGAAGCTGGCTGGCTGCCGGTTATCAGCTCCATCGGCATTACCGAAGACGGCAAGCTGATGAATGTTAACGCCGATCAGGCCGCGACCGCCTTAGCCGCTACGCTGGGTGCCGATCTGGTGCTGCTTTCCGACGTCAGCGGCATTCTGGACGGCAAAGGCCAGCGGATTGCCGAAATGACCACGGCGCTGGCGGAACAGCTGATTGCGCAGGGCATTATTACCGATGGCATGATCGTCAAAGTTAACGCCGCGCTGGACGCCGCCCGCACGCTGGGTCGTTCGGTCGATATTGCCAGCTGGCGTCATGCCGAGCAGCTGCCAACCCTTTTTAACGGCGTGTCGATTGGCACCCGGATCCTCGCTTAACCGGTTCAAGGAAAAGACAATGCAAGATAAAAGCATCAAGAAAATCGTTCTGGCTTACTCAGGTGGTCTGGATACCTCCGCGATTATTCCGTGGCTGAAAGAGAACTATGGCGGCTGTGAAGTGGTTGCCTTTGTCGCGGATATCGGCCAGGAGCGAGGCGATCTGGAAGGCGTAGAGCAGAAAGCTTTGCAGTCCGGTGCCTCTGAATGCCACGTTGTCGATCTGCGTGAAGAGTTCATCAGCGACTACGTTTATCCCGTGCTGCAAACTGGCGCGCTGTATGAAGGAACTTACCTGCTGGGCACCTCTATGGCTCGTCCAATCATCGCCAAAGCGCAGGTTGAGCTGGCGCTGAAAGTCGGCGCGGACGCGCTGTGCCACGGCGCGACCGGCAAAGGTAACGACCAGGTACGTTTCGAAACCACCTATACCGCACTGGCTCCGCAGCTGAAAGTTGTCGCGCCGTGGCGCGAGTGGAACCTGCGTTCACGTGAAGCGCTGCTGGACTACCTGAAAGAGCGCAATATTCCGACTACCGCGTCGCTGGAAAAAATCTACAGCCGTGATGAAAACGCATGGCATATCTCCACCGAAGGCGGCGTGCTGGAAAGCCCGTGGAACGCGCCAAACAAAGATTGCTGGGTCTGGACTGTCGATCCGCTGGAAGCGCCGGATCTGCCTGAACAGGTTACCGTAAGCGTCGAAAAAGGCCGCGTGGTTGCCGTAAACGGCGAAGCGTTAAGCCCGTACGGCTGCCTGGAAAAACTGAATACGCTTGGCGCGAAGCATGGCGTAGGCCGTATTGGTATCGTGGAAAACCGTCTGGTGGGCATCAAGTCTCGCGGCTGCTATGAAACGCCTGGCGGCACCATTATGGTTAACGCGCTGCGTGCGGTTGAACAGCTGGTGCTGGATCGGGATAGCTTCAAATGGCGTGAGCAGCTGGGCCATGAGATGTCTTACGTCGTGTATGACGGCCGCTGGTTCGCGCCGCTGCGTAAATCTATCCAGGCCGCAGCGGAATCGCTGGCGGAAGAAGTGAACGGTGAAGTGGTTCTGCAGCTGTACAAAGGCCAGGTTACCGCGATCCAGAAGAAATCGGCTAACAGCCTCTATTCTGAAGAGTTCGCGACCTTCGGCGAAGACGAAGTTTACGACCACAGCCACGCGGGCGGCTTTATCCGTCTGTTCTCGCTCTCTTCACGCATCCGTGCGCTGAACGAGAAAAAGCAGAAGTAACGGCGATATTCAGGGCGTCACGGAAGATACCCGCCGGGTCACAGGCTAAAGGATTGGTTGTTTGCCCGGCGCTATAGCGGACTCGTTCCGCCTTATCATTCAACGAATTTAATGGAGCACTGACATGGCACTTTGGGGTGGACGGTTTACTCAGGCAGCAGATCAACGTTTCAAACAGTTTAATGACTCGCTGCGCTTCGACTATCGTCTGGCAGAGCAGGACATTATCGGGTCCGTCGCCTGGTCCAAAGCGCTGGTAACGGTCAATGTTCTGACCGCGGACGAGCAGCAGCAGCTTGAGAGCGCGCTGAACGTTTTGCTGGAAGAAGTGCGTGCTAATCCCCAGCAGATTTTAGAAAGCGATGCGGAAGACATTCACAGCTATGTTGAAGGTCGCCTGATTGAAAAAGTCGGCGCGCTCGGCAAAAAGCTGCATACCGGACGCAGCCGTAATGACCAGGTCGCAACCGACCTGAAGCTATGGTGTAAAGCGCAGATTAGCGAGCTGCTGACGGCTACGCAGCAGCTGCAACAGGCGCTGGTCACTACCGCCGAAGCGAATAAAGATGCAGTCATGCCAGGCTATACCCATTTGCAGCGCGCGCAGCCGGTAACCTTTGCACACTGGTGCCTGGCCTATGTTGAGATGCTGGCGCGCGACGAAAGCCGCCTGCAGGATACGCTGAAGCGTCTGGACGTCAGCCCGCTTGGCTGCGGCGCGCTGGCCGGTACGGCGTACGAAATCGATCGTGAACAGCTGGCTGGCTGGCTGGGCTTCGCTTCTGCCACGCGCAACAGCCTGGATACCGTTTCTGACCGCGATCACGTGCTGGAGCTGCTTTCCGATGCGTCCATCGGCATGGTGCATCTTTCCCGTTTCGCAGAAGATCTGATTTTCTTCAATACGGGCGAAGCTGGTTTCGTTGAGCTTTCCGATCGCGTGACTTCCGGTTCTTCCCTGATGCCGCAGAAAAAGAACCCGGATGCGCTGGAGCTGATCCGCGGCAAGTGTGGTCGCGTACAGGGCGCGCTGACCGGCATGATGATGACGCTGAAAGGCCTGCCGCTGGCTTACAATAAAGATATGCAGGAAGACAAAGAAGGGCTGTTCGACGCGCTGGATACCTGGTCCGACTGCCTGCACATGGCCGCGCTGGTACTGGATGGGATTCAGGTGAAACGTCCGCGCTGTCAGGAAGCCGCAGAGCAGGGTTATGCGAATGCGACCGAGCTGGCCGACTATCTGGTTGCCAAAGGCTTACCGTTCCGTGAAGCGCACCATATTGTTGGTGAAGTGGTGGTAGCGGCTATCGGCAAAGGCGTGGCGTTGGAAGCGCTGCCGCTGGAAGAGCTGCAAAAATATAGCGAAACGATTGGCGAAGATGTTTATCCGCTGCTGTCGCTGCAATCATGCCTGGATAAGCGTAACGCGAAAGGCGGCGTGTCGCCTCATCAGGTTTTGCTGGCGATTACCGACGCGAAAAACCGTCTGGCGTAGAAATAAAAAAGGCGGGCATCAGGCCCGCCAAAGAGTTTCGACTTTATTATTGGTTTTAAGCACATAAGAGGGCGAGCGATCGCCTTCTCAATTTTTTAAGCTAAAAAGAACTGCTCTAAGTCGTCGCTGCCGCCAATATGGCGTCCGCCGATAAAGACCTGCGGTACGGTGGCACGACCGGTTACAGCACGCAGGCTGACGGTAGTCGCATCCTGGCCCAGCACGATCTCTTCATACTGAATACCGCGATCCAGCAGCATCTGCTTGGCTTTGGCGCAGAACGGACAGCCTGGCTTGGTAAACAGCGAGACGGATTCCTGCACTTTAAATTCCGGAGCCAGGTAGCGCAGCATGGTATCAGCATCGGAAACTTCAAACGGGTCGCCCGGCTTGTTTGGCTCAACAAACATTTTTTCTACCACGCCGTTACGAACCAGCATGGAGTAACGCCATGAGCGAGGCCCGAAACCAAGGTCCGCTTTCTCAACCAGCATGTCCATACCGCGAGTAAAGTCGCCGTTGCCATCCGGAATAAAAGTAATGTTGTTAGCGTGCTGATCGGCTTTCCACGCGTTCATGACGAAAGTGTCGTTAACCGATACGCAAAGAATGTTATCCACGCCGTGTTTTTTGAAAACGTCAGACAGCTCGTTATAGCGCGGCAGATGGCTTGACGAGCAGGTCGGCGTAAACGCGCCTGGCAAAGAGAAGACGATAACGGTTTTGTCTTTGAACAGCTCATCAGTCGTGACGTCTACCCAGCTGTCGCCCTGACGCGTGTGAAAAGTGACCTGTGGGACTGACTTACCTTCCTGACTTGCAAACATAAACTACCTCTTGATTAGGGGTAAAAAGTGATTCATCTCTCGAACGGGTGACATTATTAACATCTGCGCTTGATAGGGCTAATCGTTGATTGCTATTCTATCTATCGCCACGAACTATCGTGGTTCGGAGGAAATGAATGAATATTCGCGATCTTGAGTATCTGGTAGCTCTGGCTGAACACCGCCATTTTCGACGTGCAGCCGATTCCTGCCACGTCAGTCAACCCACGCTCAGCGGACAGATCCGCAAGCTGGAAGATGAACTGGGCGTTATGCTGCTGGAACGTACCAGCCGTAAAGTGCTTTTTACTCAGGCCGGACTGCTGCTGGTGGACCAGGCGCGCACCGTGCTGCGCGAGGTCAAGGTACTGAAAGAGATGGCCAGCCAGCAGGGCGAGGCGATGTCCGGGCCGTTGCATATTGGGCTAATCCCCACGGTTGGGCCTTATCTGCTGCCGCAAATTATTCCAACGCTGCATCAAACTTTCCCCAAGCTGGAAATGTATCTGCATGAAGCGCAAACGCAGCAGCTGCTGGCGCAGCTGGACAGCGGCAAGCTCGACTGCGCTATTCTGGCGCTGGTGAAAGAGTCCGAAGCGTTTATTGAAGTCCCGCTGTTTGATGAGCCGATGAAGCTGGCGATCTATCAGGATCATCCGTGGCACGAGCGCGATCGCGTGCCGATGTCCGATCTGGCCGGTGAGAAACTGCTGATGCTGGAAGATGGTCACTGCCTGCGCGACCAGGCGATGGGCTTTTGCTTTCAGGCGGGTGCGGATGAAGATACCCATTTTCGCGCTACCAGTCTGGAGACGCTGCGCAATATGGTCGCGGCGGGCAGCGGCATTACCCTACTGCCTGCGCTGGCGGTGCCAAAAGAGCGCGTGCGCGACGGCGTTTGCTATCTGCCGTGCTACAAACCGGAACCGCAGCGCACTATCGCGCTGGTTTACCGGCCCGGATCGCCGCTGCGCGGCCGCTATGAGCAGCTGGCAGAGGCAATCCGCACCCATATGCAGGGTTACATGCACAGCACGCTAAAACAGGCGGTTTAATCCGTTCAGCGCCGCTACACGGTAGGCTTCAGCCATTGTTGGATAGTTAAAGGTGGTATTCACGAAATACTCAATCGTGTTGCCGCCGTTTTTCTGTTCCATAATGGCCTGGCCGATGTGGATAATCTCGGCGGCGCGCTCGCCAAAGCAGTGAATACCCAAAATCTCTTTAGTGTCGCGATGAAACAGGATTTTCAGGCTACCGACGTTCATGCCGACAATCTGCGCGCGTGCCAGATGCTTAAACTGCGCGCGGCCCACTTCATAAGGCACTTTCATTGCCGTCAGCTGCTGTTCCGTTTTGCCCACTGAACTGATTTCCGGAATGGTATAGATACCGGTCGGGATATCTTCGATCAGATGCGCGTTCGCTTCGCCTTTAATCAGCGCTTGGGCAGCAATACGCCCCTGATCGTAAGCGGCGGAAGCGAGGCTTGGATAGCCAATGACGTCACCCACGGCATAAATATGCGGCTGCGCGGTCTGATACATGCTGTTGACCTTCAGCAGGCCACGGCCATCCGCTTCCAGCCCCACGTTTTCAAGGCCCAAATCGTCCGTGTTCCCCGTACGTCCGTTGGCGTAAAGCAGACAGTCTGCTTTTACCTTTTTACCGGATTTAAGGTGCATGATGACGCCGTCGCTCACCCCTTCAATCTTCTCAAACTCTTCGTTGTGGCGAATCACTACGCCGCTGTTCCAGAAGTGATAAGAAAGCGAATCAGAGATTTCCTGATCCAGAAACGCCAGCAGATGATCGCGCGTATTGATCAAGTCAACTTTTACGTTCAGTCCACGGAAGATAGAAGCATATTCGCAGCCGATAACGCCCGCGCCATAAATAATGACGTGGCCAGGCTCGTGATGCAGGTCAAGAATGGAGTCGCTGTCATAGATGCGTGGATGCGTAAAATCGACGTCGGCCGGGTGATAGGGCCGGGAACCGCAGGCGATCACAAATTTTTCGGCGGTCAGGCGATCGACAGTGCCGTCGTGCGTGGTGACTTCAATGGTATTCGCATCAACAAAGCGCGCGTCGCCCTGAAACAGTTCGCAACGGTTACGCTCATAAAAGCCCTGACGCATCCGTGTTTGCTGACTGATGACGTTTTCCGTGTGGTTAAGGATGTCGGCAAAAGAGGAACGCAGCAGGCGAGTATGATCGCTATAAAGTGGATTCTGGTTAAATTCGATAATACGGCTGACGGCGTGACGCAGCGCTTTAGAGGGAATGGTTCCCCAGTGGGTACAACCGCCACCGATATTGTGATAGCGCTCGATGACCGCAATGCGCGCGCCCTGTTTTACCAGCCCCATTGCCGCGCCTTCGCCGCCGGGGCCGGAGCCAATTACAATGGCGTCATAATCATAAGACTGTTGCATACCAATACGTCCTATTTTTTTATACAAATTTTCAACTTTATTCTAACATCTTGTGAGCGGCTTCCCAATTTTAACTGCCTTATTTGCCATTAATTGACAAAGTAAAAGGGTAACAGGCATTCACAAACTTGATGCCTCTGTACGCTGAAAGTTTGATATAGTGCAAATCTGGCAGGTAAAACAGGCACAAACATGGGCGTCAGAGCGCAGCAAAAAGAACGGACACGACGTTCGCTGATTGAAGCGGCATTTAGTCAACTGAGTGCCGAGCGGAGTTTTGCCAGCCTGAGCCTGCGGGAAGTTGCCCGTGAAGCGGGAATCGCGCCAACCTCTTTTTATCGCCATTTTCGTGACGTAGACGAGCTTGGGCTGACCATGGTAGACGAAAGCGGTTTGATGCTGCGTCAGCTGATGCGTCAGGCACGCCAGCGTATCGCCAAAGGCGGCAGCGTTATTCGCACCTCGGTCTCCACTTTTATGGAGTTCATCGGCAATAATCCCAACGCTTTTCGTTTACTGCTGCGCGAACGCTCCGGCACTTCTGCTGCTTTTCGTGCCGCCGTTGCCCGTGAGATCCAGCATTTTATCGCCGAACTGGCGGACTACCTTGAAATTGAAAATCGCATGCCGCGCAGCTTTACCGAAGCGCAGGCGGAGGCGATGGTGATTATCGTTTTTAACGCCGGGGCGGAAGCGCTGGATATTGACGTCGCTCAGCGCCGCCAGCTGGAAGAGAGGCTGGTGCTACAGCTGCGGATGATTTCTAAGGGCGCTTACTACTGGTATCGACGTGAGCAGGAGAAGCTGGCGGTGACGCCGGATCTCCATGATTAGGAGAAAAACATGAGTTTAGCGACCGGCCGTGATAAAGGAACGCTCTTGCTGTCATTCCTTACCGGCTTATCGATCAACGGATCGTTTTCGGTGCTGTTCAGTTCCATTGTGCCTTTTTCCGTTTTCCCTCTTATAGCACTGGGCCTTTCCGCCTGGTGCCTGCATCAGCGCTATCTTAACCGCGCGATGCCGGACGGCATGCCGTCTGTTGCTGCGGCTTTCTTTCTGCTCGGCATTCTGCTCTACAGCACTATCGTTCGTGCAGAATATCCCGATATCGGTTCCAACTTTATTCAGACCATCCTGATGGTGGCGCTGGTGTTCTGGATCGGATTAAAACTGCGCGTGCGTAAAGGCGGCCAGGATAATTAAAAAGAAAGCGAGGCTAAACGGCCTCGCTTTCTTTTACTTCGCACCGCGTTAGCAAAACGCCTGTCGAGTTACTTAGCGCCGGGTAGCGGGACGTGCCGCATTCCGTTACTTAGCGCCGCGTTAGCAGAACGCCGCATTCCATATGGTGGGTATAGGGGAACTGGTCAAACAGCGCCAGCCGCTCAACGTCATGCGTGGCAGAAAGCGTGGCCAGGTTATCGCACAGCGTCTGCGGATTGCAGGAAATATAGAGAATGCGCGGATAAGCCTGCACCATCTTCACCGTTTCATCATCCAGTCCGCTACGCGGCGGATCGACAAAAATCGTCTCGCATTCATAGCTGCTTAAATCAATGCCTTCCAGCCGGTTAAACTGGCGCGTGCCGTTCATGGCCTGGGTGAACTCTTCGGCCGCCATGCGGATAATCTGCACGTTTTCAATCTGGTTAGCAGCAATATTATACTGTGCGGAAGCGACGGAGGGTTTGGCGATTTCCGTTGCCAGAACGCGCCTGAAGTTACGCGCCAGCGCTAAAGAGAAATTACCGTTGCCGCAGTAAAGTTCCAGCAGATCGCCGTTAGCGTTTTTAGTAACATCCAGCGCCCATTCCAGCATCTTAATGTTCATTGCAGCATTAGGCTGGGTGAAGCTGTTTTCTACCTGGCGATAGATAATCTCTTTGCCCGCCACCGGCAAACGCTCGTCCACGTAATCACGATCCAGGCAGATTTTGGTTTTGGTGGCGCGACCAATCAGATGCAGATCGAAACCTTCCGCGCGGAGTTCATCACGCAGCGCGCTAGCGGCCTGTTGCCATTCGTCCGTTAAGGCACGGTGGTAGAGCATGGACACTACAATCTGGCCGCTCATGGTCGACAGATAATCTATCTGGAACAGCTTATAGCGCAGCACGCGGTTATCGCGCAGCGCGTCAATCAGGCGAGGCATCAGCTTATTGATCAGCTCGCTGGCGGCCGGGAAGCTGTCAACGCGAATGCGCTGGCGCGTCTGCTGGTCAAAAATAATGTGGTAAAGGTCGTCGCCGTCGTGCCAGATCCGGAACTCAGCCCGCATGCGGTAGTGGCTGACTGGCGAACGGAACACTTCAACGTTCTGAGCGGTAAAGGGCACCATCAGCGTCTTCAGACGCGCAACTTTTTCTTCCAGTTGGGCATCGTATTGTTCGATCGGCAGCTGTTCGGGCGTCATGGTCTTTCCTGGGTTAAGGGATTTTAAAGCCCTGCGATTGTAGGCATCCGCCGCGCAATGTCCAGCGTTGTCCGGTTCCATCTTCTTTTAGACGGGCTGACGTGTAGATTCCTGTAACGGATGAACATAAAATGCGATTCCGGCCTTTCAATAAGTTAAAAGGGAATCCAGTGTAAAGCTGGAGCTGACGCGCAGCGGTGTGGAATGTTTTCATGGGTGCCAGACACTGTCTTTCGATGGGAAGTCTTCACCAGTTCATGATTCCGAGCCCGAAGACCTGCCGGTATTACGTCGCAAACTGTACGAGCGCGCTCATTCTCGTACGCCTGCGGCATCCTGCATGTTTTTTTGGATGCGATTCATAATGATAACGAAACACAAACTGTTGGCTTTCAGCGCAACGGCGATTTCCCTCTGGGCGCAGAACGGCTTTGCTCAGGATGCAGAGAACACGCTGGTCACCACCGCAAACCGTTTTGCGCAGCCCGTTTCTTCCGTGCTGGCTCCTGTTACCGTCGTTACGCGGGAAGAGATCGATCGCTGGCAATCAAAAAGCTTAACTGACGTCATGCGTCGGCTACCGGGTGTCGATATCGCGCAGAACGGCGGGATGGGGCAAACCAGCTCGCTGTTTATTCGCGGCACCAATTCCAGTCATGTTCTGGTGCTGATTGACGGTATTCGTCTTAACCAGGCCGGTATCAGCGGTTCTTCCGATCTTAGCCAGATTCCGCTTTCCTTAGTGCAGCGAATTGAATACGTGCGCGGCGCGCGGTCTGCTGTTTACGGCTCGGACGCAATCGGCGGCGTAGTCAACATTATTACCGGTCGCGAAAAACCGGGAACAACGCTGACCGCGGGTACCGGTTCAAACGGCTATCAGAGCTATGACGGCTCTACGCAGCAAATGCTGGGTAAGGACACGCGCGTTACCCTGGCCGGCAACTATACCTATACCAAAGGGTATGATGTGGTCGCGAACCTGCCGGATACGAGCGGCGATCCGGCGCAGAAAGATCGCGACGGCTTTATGAGTAAAAGTCTCTATGGCGCGATAGAGCATCAGTTCGATGATGAATTCAGTGGTTTCGTGCGTGGTTACGGTTACGACAACCGCACGGCTTATGACGGAACCTACAGCTACAATTCTGACTATAGCCAGATAACCGGTCTGCCCGATACTCGTCAGCTTTATAGTCAGACATGGGATACCGGCCTGCGCTTCAATCGCGACATCTACTCTACGCAACTGATCGCCAGCTATAGCCATACTAAAGACTATAACTACGACCCACGGCAGGGTCGATATGGCGAGGCTGCGACGGCAGACGATATAGAACAATATAATGTGCAGTGGGGTAACACGTTGCAGGTTGGGCGAGGAGCGCTAAGCGGCGGCGTTGACTGGCAAAGACAGTCTACCGAACCGGGCACGGCTTATCTGACGAACGGCTATGAGCAACACAATACCGGCCTCTACGCTACCGCACAGCAGCAGTTTGGCGAGGTCACGCTGGAAGGCGCGGTTCGCGGCGATGACAATAGCCAGTTCGGCTGGCACAACACCTGGCAGAGCGCGGCCTCCTGGGAATTCCTTTCCGGCTATCGTTTATTCGCCAGCTACGGCACAGCTTTCAAAGCGCCGCAGTATGGGCAGCTTTATAGCTCTTACGGTAATCCCAACCTCGATCCCGAAAAAAGTAAGCAGTGGGAAGGCGGCGTAGAAGGGCTTAGCGGGCCTGTTAGTTGGCATTTCTCTGGCTATCGCAACGACATTGACGATCTTATCGCCTATGCCAACAACAGCTATTACAACGTCAGTAAAGCGCGTATTAAAGGTGTGGAGGCGACGGCTTCGTTCGACACCGGTCCGGTTAACCATACGGTTTCCTGGGACTATTTAGACCCGCGTGATGCCAACACCGACAAATTACTGGTGCGGCGAGCTAAACAGCAGGTGAAGTATCAGCTTGATTATACGCTGTATGATGTTGACTGGTCGCTAAGCTATCAGTATCTCGGCGAGCGCTACGATACCAATTACAACACCTATGAAACCGTCAAGCTTGGCGGCGTCAGCCTGTGGGATCTTGCAGTTTCGTATCCTGTCACATCCCAGCTGACCGTTCGTGGTAGAATTGCCAACCTGTTCGATAAAGATTACGAGACAGTGTATGGCTATCAAACTCCAGGACGAGAGTACTACCTCAGCGGAAGTTACACCTTCTAGTCTGCGACCCACCGTGCTGGTCTTTGACTCCGGCGTCGGTGGGCTATCCGTTTATGATGAGATCCGGCAGCTGTTGCCGGATCTGCACTATATCTACGCTTTCGATAATGTCGCTTTTCCTTACGGAGAAAAGAGCGAAGAGTTTATCGTGGAGCGCGTGGTTGAAATCGTGACCGCCGTAACCCGAACTTATCCGCTGGCACTGGTGGTTATTGCCTGTAACTCGGCCAGTACCGTGACGTTACCCGCCTTGCGCGAGCGTTTCGATTTTCCCGTAGTGGGCGTCGTTCCCGCCATTAAGCCTGCTGCGCGTCTGACGCGTAATGGTATTGTTGGCCTGCTGGCAACGCGTGGGACGGTAAAGCGTCCTTATACGCATGAGTTGGTAAAGCGTTTTGCCCGCGAGTGCAAAACGGAGATGTTGGGTTCTGCCGAGCTGGTAGAGCTGGCGGAGGCGAAGCTGCAAGGTAAAGATGTTCCGCTGGAAGAGATAAAGCGTATTCTGCAGCCATGGCTGCGGATGAAGGAGCCGCCCGATACCGTCGTGCTCGGCTGTACGCACTTCCCTTTATTAGCGGATGAATTGCAGCAGGTACTACCGGAAGGAACGCGGCTGATCGATTCGGGTGCGGCCATTGCACGTCGCACGGCCTGGCTATTAGAAAATGAGTCGCCCAAAATCGGTTCTGCAGAAAATAATCTGGCTCTGTGTCTGGCGATGACGGCCGAAGCCGTACAATTAATGCCCGTTTTACGGCGTTATGGCTTCGAAAAACTGGAAAAACTGGCGCTTTAGCCCATTTTTGCGTAAAAAATCGACGGTCAGAAAGTTTTTTGCAAATAGGGGTTGTCAGCCGCCGAGAACTCCCTATAATGCGCCTCCACTGACACGGAACAACGGCTTACGAGTCGCCGGGTTAGAAAGAGAAAAGTGAGAAATTCCTTGACTCTACAGCGGGAAAGCGTAACATCTGCACCCCGCGCCACACGAGATATGTGGCAACGCTCTTTAACAATTTATCAGACAATCTGTGTGGGCACTCGCAGGATTGATATCAGCGTCTCCGGACGCAAAAAAATATCAAGTCTTAAGAGTGAACACATAATGAAAATTCATTATGA